>Ga0105237_10000016_pt1 | contig 256506 bp, 227 predicted proteins | sample KBSC24metaG_FD_81520 | JGI IMG/M metagenome (GOLD analysis project Ga0105237, IMG submission 81520) | Corn rhizosphere microbial communities from Kellogg Biological Station, Michigan, USA - KBS C2-4 metaG | ecosystem: Host-associated > Plants > Roots > Rhizosphere > Soil | place: Michigan...
CTCGGCATGGTGGTGTTCGACAACCAGGCGCGCGTCTGACACGGACCGACGGTGGCCAGTCTGGCCCCATCATTCGGTCGCGGTGCGATGACCAACACCTGGCAGGACATCAAGAACGCCAATGTAGTGGTGGTGATGGGCGGCAATGCCGCCGAGGCCCACCCGTGCGGTTTCAAATGGGTGATCGAGGCGAAGATCGAGAACGGCGCCAAGCTCGTCGTGGTCGATCCGCGCTTCACGCGCACGGCCGCCGTGGCCGACTACTACGCGCCGATCCGCCCTGGCACCGACATCGCCTTCCTCAACGGCGTCATCCGCTATCTGCTGGAAAAGGACGCGATCCAGCACGAGTACGTGCGCGCCTACACCAATGCCGGCCTGATCGTGAAGGAGGGCTTCGACTTCCAGGACGGCCTGTTCAGCGGCTACAACGAGGAAAAGCACAGCTACGACAAGTCCAGCTGGGACTACGAACTGGACAAGGACGGCTACGCCCAATCCGACGACACCTGGCAGAACCCTCGCTGCGTCATCAATCTGCTGAAGCAGCACGTGTCGCGCTACACGCCGGAGATGGTCTCGCGCATCTGCGGCACGCCGCAGGACAAGTTCCTGCACGTATGCGAGCTGTTCGCCAGCACCGCCGCGCCGGACAAGGCGATGACCTCGCTGTTCGCGCTGGGCTGGACCCAGCACTCGGTCGGCTCGCAGAACATCCGCAACATGGCGATGGTGCAGCTGCTGCTGGGCAATATCGGCGTGGCCGGCGGCGGCATGAATGCGCTGCGCGGCATTCCAACATCCAGGGCCTGACCGACGTCGGCCTGCTCTCCAACTTGCTGCCGGGCTATATGAACCTGCCGGTGGACAAGGAGACCAGCCTCGACGAGTACATGAGAACGAAGCAGTTCAAGCCGCTGCGCCCGGGCCAGACCAGCTACTGGCAGAACTACCGCAAGTTCTTCGTGAGCCTGCAGAAGGCCCTGTGGGGCGATGCCGCCAGCAAGGACAACGACTGGGCCTACGACTGGCTGCCCAAGCTCGACGTGCCGCTGTACGACGTGATCAAGGCCTTCGAGATGATGGATCAGGGGCAGATGGGCGGCTACATCTGCCAGGGCTTCAATCCGCTGCAGGCCTTCCCCGACCGCGGCAAGATCCGCCGGAGCCTGAGCAAGCTGAAGTTCCTGGTCACGATGGACCCGCTGGATACGGAAACCTCGCGTTTCTGGCAGGACTTCGGCCCACAGAATCCGGCCAAGTCCGCCGAGATCCAGACCGAAGTGTTCCAACTGCCGACCACCTGCTTCGCCGAGGAAAACGGCTCGCTGGTCAATTCCGCGCGCTGGCTGCAATGGCATTGGAAAGCCGCCGACGCCCCGGGCGATGCGAAGTCCGACATCTGGATCATGACCGGCCTGTTCCAGCGCCTGCGCGAGTTGTACCGCAAGGAAGGCGGCGCCTTCCCCGACCCGGTGCTCGGGCTGACCTGGAAATACACCGACCCGCACGAGCCGGATCCGGAAGAACTGGCCAAGGAAATGAACGGCCGCGCCCTCACCGACCTGGTCGATCCGGCCACCGATACGGTGGCGACCAAGGCCGGCACCCTGCTCGACGCCTTCGCCCAGTTGCGCGACGACGGCAGCACCTCGTCCGGCTGCTGGATCTTCACCGGCTGCTTCACCGAGAAGGGCAACCAGATGGCGCGGCGCGACGCCACCGACCCGCGCGAACAGGGCATCGCACCGAACTGGGCCTGGGCCTGGCCGGCCAACCGCCGCATTCTCTACAACCGCGCCAGCGCGGATCCCGACGGCAAGCCGTGGAATCCGGCCAAGCCGGTGATCTCCTGGAACGGCAGCAAGTGGGTGGGTGTCGACGTGCCCGACTACGGCCCTACCGTAAAGCCGTCCGACGGCGTCGGCCCCTTCATCATGAACGCCGAAGGCATGGGCCGCCTGTTCGCCCGCGACATGATGGGCGACGGCCCCTTCCCCGAGCACTACGAGCCGCTGGAATCGCCGGTGGAGAACGTGCTGCACCCAAAGGTCAGCTCCAATCCGGTCGCCCGCGTCTTTCCCAATGACCGCGCCTCGTTCGGCAGCCCGAAGAACTTCCCCTACGTGGCCACCACCTATCGCCTGACCGAGCACTTCCACTACTGGACCAAGCACGCGCTGATCAATGCCGTACTGCAGCCGGAAGAATTCGTCGAGATCGGCGAGGCGCTGGCCAAGGAGAAAGGCATCGAGCAAGGCGGCTGGGTGAAGGTGAGCTCCAAGCGCGGCGAGGTGATCTGCAAGGCCTATGTGACCAAGCGCATCAAGCCGATGACGGTGGACGGCAAGCCCACCCACGTGATCGGCGTGCCGATCCACTGGGGTTTTACCGGCCAGGCCAGAAAAGGTTACGGCGCCAACACGCTGACCCCATCGGTGGGCGACGCCAATACGCAGACGCCGGAGTTCAAGGCGTTCCTGGTCAATGTCGAACGAACCGCGGCACCGGCAGCCTGAGGACTCAACGTCATGTCAGATCTGCAATCGCAAGACTACGTCCGCCGCTCCGCCACCACCATGACGCCGCCGATGGCGCGCAGCCATGAGGACCAGGTGGCCAAGCTGATCGACGTCAGCCGCTGCATCGGCTGCAAGGCCTGCCAGTCCGCCTGCATGGAATGGAACGACCTGCGGCCGGAGATCGGCCATTTCGAAGGCTCGTACGAGAACCCCGCGGACCTCGGGCCCAGCGTGTGGACGCTGATGAAGTTCGCCGAGCACGAGAACGAACAGGGCAACCTCGAATGGCTGATCCGCAAGGACGGCTGCATGCACTGCGAGGACCCGGGTTGCCTGAAGGCCTGCCCCGCACCCGGCGCGATCGTGCAGTACGCCAACGGCATCGTCGATTTCATCAGCGACAAATGCATCGGCTGCGGCTATTGCGTGAAGGGCTGCCCGTTCAATATCCCGCGCATCAGCAAGCAGGACCACAAGTCGTACAAGTGCACGCTGTGCTCGGATCGCGTCGCGGTCGGCCTGGAGCCGGCCTGTGTCAAGGCCTGCCCCACCGGGGCGATCATGTTCGGCTCCAAGGCGGACATGCAGCACCAGGCGAAGGAGCGCATCGTCGAATTGAAATCCCGCGGCTTCGACAACGCCGGCCTGTACGACCCGCAGGAAGTCGGCGGCACGCATGTGATGTACGTGCTGCATCACGCGGACCGGCCTTCGCTGTATTCGGGCCTGCCGGACAAGCCGCGCATCAGCGCCACGGTGGATCTGTGGAAAGGCTTCATCAAGCCGCTGGGCCTCGCCGGCATCGCCCTCGCCGCGCTGGCCGGCTTCTTCCACTGGATCAGCGCCGGCCCGAACGAAGTGACCGAGGAAGACGAGGCCGAAGGCGAGCGCGTGCTGCGCGAAGGCGAGGAGAAAGTGTCATGACCCGCCCGAAGAACGCCATCGTCCGCTACACCCTGGCCAACCGGGTCAACCACTGGATCACCGCGATCTGCTTCGTGCTGCTGGTGCTGTCGGGTCTGTCGATGTTCCATCCGATGCTGTTCTTCCTGTCCGGCCTGTTCGGCGGCGGGCAATGGGCGCGCGCGGCGCATCCGTGGATCGGCGTGGTGCTGCTGCTCAGTTACCTGGGCCTGATCGTGCAGTTCTGGCGCGAGAACCTGTGGAACCGGGACGACTCGGCGTGGATGAAATCGATCGATGCCGTCGTCGCCAACGACGAGGAACGCTCGCCGCCGGTGGGCCGCAACAACGCCGGCCAGAAACTGGTGTTCTGGTCGATGACCTTGCTGGTGCCGGTGCTGTTCTTCAGCGGCCTGGCGATCTGGGAGGTGTACTTCGGCGCGGCCACCTCGATCCCGACGCAGCGCGCGGCGGCCTTGATCCATAGCGTGGCCGCGCTGGCGGCGATCATCATCTGGATCATCCACGTCTATGCCGCCATCTGGGTGCGCCATTCGGTGCGCGCGATGACCCAGGGCTATGTGACGCCGGGCTGGGCCTGGCGCCATCACCGCAAATGGCTGTTGGAGCTGGCCTCCCACCAGCACGGCAAGACCGACACCAGGAAACGCACGTGAGACAAGCCGAAGCGCCGCCCAGCGGCAAGTGGACCGGACCTTCGCATGCCGGCGTCAAGGCGCCGGAGCCGATCGTGCTGCCCGATCCGGCCAGGCGTTTCGCCGCTACCGCGCAGCGGCTCGAACAGCTCGCCGAAGGCCATCCGATGGCGGCCTGGCTGCGTTTTCTCGGCCGCCTGGCGCGAGCGCAGCACGAAGCGGCGACGACGCTTGCGCCGGGTGCCGCACTCGATCCGACAGCGATCGCGCAGGCGATCGACGCGCGTATTCCGCCATTGGCCGCGGATGGCCATCGCCGCGATGCGTCCTGGCGCGAAGGGCTTGCACGGTTGCTCGAACGGATCGACCGCGACGATCTGCCGGACGCGGCGTTGCAAGTCATCGAACAACTGCAACGCAGCGATGTTGCCGCCCAGGACCGCCTCGCCGACCGGTTCCTGCGCGGCGGCCTGGCTGCCGACGATGCGGGCGCGGCGATCTACGTCGCCGCGGCGCTGCAGGTCTATTTCACTTGCGCGGCCGCGCGCCTCCAGGCGGAAGACCTGCGCTTGCTGGAAGAACGCGGACTGTGTCCTTGCTGCGGCTCGCCCCCGGTCGCCGGCGTGGTGACCGCCGGCGGCACCACGCCCGGCATGCGCTATCTGCATTGCTCGCTGTGCTCGACGGCATGGAATCACGTGCGCGCCGTCTGCATCACCTGCGGCGGCACGCGGCACCTGGCGCTGCAGGCCATCGATGGCGATGCGGGACTGGTGAAAGCCGAGACCTGCGGCGAATGCCATACCTACGCCAAGCTACTCTACCAGATCCACGACATGCAGGCCGATCCCCATGCCGACGACCTGGCGTCGTTCGGCTTGGACATCCTGATCGCCGAAGCAGGCTTTGCGCGCCACGCCCCGAACCCCCTGCTCTTGCTATGACGTAGGTTGGGGTGAGCCGCAGGCGAACCCCAACGTGGCGGTCACGTGTACGGCTTGTTGGGGTTCGCCTGCGGCTCACCCCAACCTACGCCAGTTAAGCCAGGGGCAACCACGCCGCGACAGCGCCGCCCAATACGCCGAAGCCCACCACCGCCAGCGCAACCGCCAACAGCACCCGCCACGGAAACGAGCGCGCCAGCATCGCCAGCGACGGCAGGCTCACCGGCGGCAAGGTCAGCAGCAGGGCGGCCGCCGGCCCGCTACCCATGCCCAGCGCCAGCATCGCCTGCACGATGGGCACTTCGCCGGCCGTCGGGATCACGAACAGCATGCCGGCCAGCGCCATGGCCACGATCCAGAACCACTGGTCGCCGATCGCCGGCCCGATCGCCGGGAACATCCAGGCGCGGAACGCCCCAAGCAACAGGACGATCACCAGATACTCCGGCAGCAATCGTACCGCCATCCGCGCGAAGATTTTCGCCCAGCGCCTGACGACCTCCGCCAGCGAGTACGGCTCGGGCTCCGTGTCAGGCATATCGACCGTCGCCACCGAACCCGACCCCGTCATGCGGTTGGCGAGATAGCCCAGCCCGAACACCATCGGCACGCCAAGACACAAACGCAGCAAGGTCCAATGCCAACCCAGCACGAAGCCGGTGAACACCAGCGTCGCCGGATTCAATACGGTATTGCCGAGCCAGAACGCGATCGCCGCGCCGGGCGCCGCCCGCTGTCCGCGCATTCCCGCCACCACCGGCGCCGCGCAACAGGTGCACATCATTCCCGGCAAGGCCAGCAGCCCGCCGGCCAGCACGCTACCGAAGCCGCGGCCACCCAACATGCGGCGCACCCAGTCGGCCGGCAGCAAGGCCTGGATGCCCGAACCCAGCAGCAGGCCCAGCACCATCGCCTGCCAGATCGCCTTGCCGTAGGCCAGCGCATAGGCGAACGCCGCCTGCCACGACGGCGCCGGCGCGGCGGCCGCATCGCCCATCAGGATCGAATGGCCGATGGAATGCCCGGACGCGGCGACGAAGGCGCGGTCGTAGTACGGATGCCACTTCACATAGAACAGGCCGGCAATCGCCAGCGACACGAACACGCCCAGGCGCAACATGCGCCCTGCCGGCAAAGCGATGGCCATCGCCACTCCGCGAAGTTTCGGCACGTGACGGCCCTACAGGGCACGAAGCTCCCACGCATGCCGCAGGACAGACGCGCGGCGGAGGGGCAGGATGCGCGAGCGGCCAGGGCTCGTCGCGCGCCAGGCAGGATGCTACGGCCGGCGCTCGAAGTCACTACGGCACGCCGCCTTGACCCCGGCCCGACCCGCAACGCAGCATAGGTCCCGCTCCACGCCCCGGTTGTCACGCCAGCTTCGCAAGCACGTGCTGCCATCGGCGCCTGGATACCCGGCAATGCCATCGGACGAGCTACGTGACCGGACCTGAGGCCACCTCCCTGCGCAAGCTCCCCGCCGTCGCCACCGTGCTGGCGACCGGCGTGGCCGCCGCCTTGGTGGAACGGCACGGTCGCGTCGCCGCCACCGACGCGATCCGCGCGGCGATCGACGAGGCCCGCGACGCGATGCGCGGCACCGCGGCGAGCGCACCCGATGCGGCCGAACTCGCGCAACGCGCCGCGGTGCGCCTGGACGCCCGCCTGCCCGGCCTGCGCCCGCTGTTCAATCTCACCGGCACGGTGCTGCATACCAACCTCGGCCGCGCCCTGCTCGCCGAAGCCGCCATCGAGGCGGCGGCCGCCGCGATGCGCCATGCGGTGGCGCTGGAATACGACCTGGCCGGCGGCGAACGCGGCGAGCGCGACGATCACCTGCGCGGCCTGCTGTGCGAACTGACCGGCGCCGAGGACGCCACCGTGGTCAACAACAATGCCGCGGCCGTGCTGCTGTGCCTCAACACCCTGGCGCTGGGGCGCGATGCGGTGGTTTCGCGCGGCGAGCTGATCGAGATCGGCGGCGCCTTCCGCCTGCCGCAGATCATGGAACGGGCCGGGGTGCGCATGGTGGAGGTAGGCACCACCAACCGCACCCATCCGGCCGACTATCGCGAGGCCATCGGCGAACGCACCGGCCTGGTGCTGAAGGTGCATACCTCCAACTACCGCATCCAGGGCTTCACTGCGGAAGTCGGCGCGCGCGAGCTGGCGGCGATCGCCGGCGCTGCCGGCGTGCCGCTGCTCAACGACCTGGGCTCCGGCATGCTGGTCGATCTGTCGCGCTACGGCCTCGCCAGGGAACCGACCGTGCGCGAGGCGGTGGCCGAAGGCGCCCGGCTGGTCACCTTCTCGGGCGACAAACTGCTGGGCGGACCGCAGGCCGGCTTTATCGTCGGCGAGCGTGCGCTGATCGAGCGGATCAACCGCAACCCGCTCAAGCGCGCGCTGCGCGTGGACAAGCTGCGCCTGGCCGCGATCGAAGCGACCTTGAACCTGTATCGCGATCCGGATCGCCTGGCCGAACGGCTGCCCACCCTGCGTTTCCTCGCACGCCCTCAAGTGGACATCGAGGCGCAGGCGCAGCGCCTGCGCCCGGCGCTTGCGCAAAAATTTGCCGATACCTTCGTGGTGACCGTCGGCGCCTGCGCCAGCCAGGTGGGTTCCGGCGCCCTGCCCCTGGACACGCTGGCCAGCGCCGCCCTGCTGATCCGCCCGCACGGCAGCCAGCTCATGCTCGACCGACTGGCCGCCGCCATGCGCGCGCTGCCGCAGCCGATCATCGGCCGCATCGCCGACGGCGCCCTGCAGCTGGACCTGCGCTGCCTGGCCGACGCCGACGAAGACGCCTTCCTGGCGAGCCTGACCCGGCTCGATCTCGACGCCACGCGCAGCGCTCCATGATCGTCGGTACCGCAGGCCATATCGATCATGGCAAGACTTCGCTGATCAAGGCCCTCACCGGCGTCGACGGCGACCGCCTGAAAGAAGAGAAGGCGCGCGGCATCACCATCGACCTGGGCTTTGCCTACCTGCCGCTGGCCGACGGCACCACGCTGGGTTTCGTCGACGTGCCTGGGCACGAGCGTTTCGTGCACACCATGGTGGCGGGCGCCAGCGGCATCGACATCGCGCTGCTGGTGGTCGCGGCCGACGACGGCGTGATGCCGCAGACGCTGGAGCACCTGGCCATCCTCGATCTGCTGCAGATCCGGCGCGGCCTCATCGCCTTGACCAAGGTCGACCTGGCCCCGCCGGGACGGCTGGCCGAAGTCGGCGCGCAGATCCGCGCGGCCACCGCCGGCAGCGTGCTCGAAGCGGCGGATGTCTTCCCCATTTCCTCGACCACCGGCCTGGGCGTCGACGCCCTGCGCGAGCGCCTCGCCGCTGAGGCGCACACCCTGGGCGAGCGCGCCGCCGACGGCCGATTCCGCCTGGCCGTCGATCGCGTCTTCACCCTGCCCGGGATCGGCCTGACCGTGACCGGCACGGTGCTGTCCGGCGCGGTGCGCGTGAAGGACCAGGTGATGCTCAGCCCTTCCGGCCTGAGCGCGCGCGTGCGTTCGCTGCATGCGCAGAATCGCGCGGTGGAACTGGGCCGCGCCGGCGACCGCTGCGCGCTGAATCTCGCCGGCGACGGTGTCGCCAAGGACGCCATCCGGCGCGGCGACATGGTGGTCGATCCTTTCCTGCATGCGCCGGTCGATCGCATCGACGCGCGGCTGCTACTGCTGCCGGGCGAGCCGAAGCCGATCGGCCAGTGGTTTCCCGCGCGCCTGCACCATGGCGCCAGCGAAGTGGGCGCGCGGGTGGTGCTGATCGAAGGCGAACAACTGGCACCCGGCCACGCGGCCGACGTGCAGCTGGTATTGAACCGCCCGATCGCCGCCGCCGCGCTCGATCGCTTCGTGCTGCGCGATGTCTCCGCGCAGCGCACCATCGGCGGCGGCCAGTTCCTCGACCTGCGTGCGCCGCCGCGCCAGCGGCGCACCGCCGAGCGCCAGGCGCAACGCGCCGCGCGATTGCTGGCCGATCCGCTGGAAGCGTTTGCCGCACTGCTCGATACACCGCCGTTCGCCTGGGACCTGACGGCGTTCGCACGAGATCGCGCCCTGTCGCAGTCCAGGATCGACAGCATCGTCAAGTCGCTTGCGCCGGTGTTGTTCGCCACCGGCGAGGAGCGCATTGCGGTCGGCCAGGTCCATTGGCAGCGCTTCGTCGCCAGGCTGGTCGAGCACCTGGAGACCTTCCACGCCGCCAACCCGGACCTGCAGGGCATCGGCCGCGAGCGCCTGCGCCTGGCCCTGCAGCCGCGCCTGCCCGCCCCCGCCTTCGCGCTGGCCCTGCAGCACCCGGACCTGGCCGCGCGCATCGTGCGCGATGGTGCCTTCGTGCGCCTGCCCGGCCACACCATGCGGCTCGGTCCGGAACGCGAGGCGCTATGGCAGGCGCTGGCGCCGCTGCTGGGCGGCGAGGCCCGCTTCCGCCCGCCGCGGGTGCGCGACCTGGCCTGGATGCTGGCGCGGCAGGAAGCGGAGATCCGGCAGCTGCTGAAGTTCGCCGCGCGCCTGGGCCGGGTCGACGAAGTGGCGCACGATCATTTCTTCCTGCGCGCGACCATGCATGAGATGACTCTGATCGCCGCCGATCTCGCCGCCGGAGCGCCGGACGGCTGTTTCACCGCCGCGCAGTTCCGCGACCGGGTGGACAACGGTCGTAAAGTGGCGATCCAGATCCTAGAATTCTTCGACCGGCAAGGTGTCACGCTCAATCGCGGCACGCTGCGCCGGGTACAGCCGCGCTATCTGGATTTGTTCGCGCCGGCGGCGGGCGCGACGCATGGAAGAGAATCGTCTCCGGTGGGGCGTCCGGACTTCAAATCCGGGTGAGGCAGATCAGACTGTCTCGGGTGGGTTCGACTCCCACTCTCTTCCGCCATTCGCACGGCGAAGCGGCAAGGCTGTGTAGGTTGGGGTGAGCGCAGCGAACCCCAACATGGCCATCTCCAGGGCACCGCCTGTTGGGGTTCGCTGCGCTCACCCCAACCTACGCCGGGGTGCGACGCGGGCTGGCTTGCCGATTCAAATCACTTCGATGCCGGGAACGCCTGCCGCGACCGCTCCGATGATGCTCGCCCGCGGATATCCCGCCGCCTCGATCGTCGCTCGTAGCGCCTCCGCCCTCTCCGCCTTGCACGCGACCAGCAAACCGCCGGACGTCTGCGGATCGGTCAGCAAGGCGCGCCGCCACTGCGGCAAGTCCGCCGGCAAGGCGACGCCATCGCCATAGCTGCTCCAGTTGCGTTTCGACGCCCCGGTCACGTAACCCGCCTCGGCCAGCGCCTCGGCCTTGGCGAAGAACGGCAGGCGCGCCTGCTCGATCCGGATCCGCACGCCGCTGCCACGCGCCATCTCCAGGCCATGCCCGAGCAGACCGAAGCCGGTGACATCGGTGATCGCGTGTACATCGTCGTCCTGCGCCAGCTCGTGGCCGATCCGGTTGAGCAGCGTGGTCGACGCCACCATCTCGTCGTATGCGTCCGCCGGCAGCACCTGCTTCTTGAACGCCGCCGAATAAATGCCCACGCCCAGGCCCTTGGTGAGAATCAGCGCATCGCCCGGCCGTGCGCCGGAGTTGCGTCGCAGTTGCGCCGGCGTGCACAGGCCGATCGCCGCCAGGCCATAGATCGGTTCCGCCGCATCGATCGAATGCCCGCCGGCCACCGGAATGCCGGCCTGCGCGCACACCGCCTCGCCGCCGGCGAGGATCGCGCGCACCGTGTCCACCTCGAGCTTGCCCAGCGGCATGCCCAGGATGGCCAGCGCCATGATCGGCTTGCCGCCCATCGCGTACACGTCGGACAAGGCATTGGCGGCGGCGATGCGGCCGAAGTCATAGGGGTCGTCCACCACCGGCATGAAGAAATCGGTGGTGGCGATGACGCAAGTTCGTTCGTCGACCTGCCATACCGCGGCGTCATCGCTGGACTCGGTGCCCACCAGCAGTTGCGCGAATGGCATCGCCGCGGCCTTGCCAGCGAGCAGTTCCTGCAGCACGGCAGGTGCGAGCTTGCAGCCGCAGCCGCCGCCGTGGGCCAGATCGGTCAAGCGTTCAGAGGCCATGCCGGATCCCTCGATTGCCGATAGCCCGATGCCAGGCGTCGGCCAGCATAACGGAACGCCTGCGCACTTTCCGTCATGCGACGCCGCTATAGTCGGACGTCCGTTCCGCCGAGCCGCACACTCATGCCGATCCTTTCCCGCATCGCCTTCGCCCTCGCCCTGAGCACCGCCGCCGTCTCCGCCTGCGCGGGAGAACTCAAGGTGATGACCTTCAACGTCCGCACCCTGGCCGCGCAGGATGGTCCCAATGCCTGGGACAAGCGGCGCGAGCTGTTCGCCGACACCATTCGCCAGGTGCACCCGGACGTGATCGGCACGCAGGAGCTGTTCAAGCAACAGGGCGACGACACCGTCGAGCGCCTGCCGGAATACACCTGGTTCGGCCGCGACCGCTTCGGCAAGCATGCCGAGGAGCACATGGGCATCTTCTATCGCAAGGATCGCCTGAAGCTGGTGAAGTCCGGCGACTTCTGGCTGTCGGATACCCCTGACAAGGTCGCCAGCATCACCTGGGGCAATGTGTTCCCGCGCATGGTCAACTGGGCGCTGTTCGAGCGGCTGGACGACCACAAGCAGTTCTACCTGCTGGACACCCATTTCCCCTATCGCGACCAGGACGAGGACGCGCGTACCAAGGGCGCGCGCGAGATGGCCGCATGGATCGCCAGGCTGCCGGCCAAGGTGCCGGTGATCGTCACCGGCGACTTCAACACGGAGCCGAGCAGCGAAGCGCACAGGGTGCTCACAGCCGGGCTGAAAGATGCGTGGGATACCGCACCGAAGCGCGAAGGCCCGGCCAAGACCTTCCACGACTTCACCGGCCAGCCGACCGTGCAGATCGACTGGATTCTCTACCGCGGCGTGACGGCGAACGCCATCCGCACCCTGACCACCTCGAAGGATGGGCGCTATCCGTCGGACCATTTCCCGGTGGCCGCGGATTTCACGCTGTAAGCCGCAGGCAGCACGCAACCATTCGTCGCGCCGGGGCGACTCAGGAGTAATCCGACCTTTTCGCCCCGACCGATGAATGCGCCCCTGCCCCGTTCCGCCAGCCCCGGCCTCCTGGGCGACACTGTCGCCCGCGACTATTCGCACAAGCTGCGGCTGTTCAACGCCTTTGCCGCACCGGAACTGCGCGAGGCGATCGCCGCGCTGCAGCTGAAACCGGGCATGCGTGTCCTCGATGCCGGCTGCGGCACCGGCGAGGCGCTGGGCTGGCTCGGCGCCGAAGTCGGCCATGACGGCATGGCGGTGGGCATGGACCTGGCCGCAGCGCACACCTCCGCCGCCCGTGCCATCGCCCCGCGCGAGGCCTGGATCATGCAGGCGAACCTGCTGATGGCGCCGCTGGCGCGCGAGACCTTCGACCTGGTCTGGTCGGTCAACACGGTCAATCACCTGCGCGATCCGGACCAGGGCGTGCATGCCCTGGCCACCCTGCTGCGCCCCGGCGGCCGCATCGCGCTGGGCCAGAGTTCGCTGCTGCCGGACATGTATTTCGCCTGGGATGCCCGCCTGGAACGGGTGACCAATGAAGCCGTCCGGCGCTACTACCGCGATCGCTATGGACTGGACGAACGCGATCTGACCGCGGTGCGCTCCCTGGTCGGCCTGCTGCGGCGCTGCGGCCTGCGCAAGGTCACGGTGCGCACCTGCCTGATCGAGCGGGTGGCGCCGGTCAGCGCGGCGGACGAAGCCTATCTGGTCGACGCGATCTTTCGCGGCAGCTGGGGCGAGCGGCTGCGACCGTATCTGTCGGACAGCGACTACGCCGAACTGGGCCGCCTGTGCGATCAGCAGCATCCGGACTACGCGTTGCGGCGTCCGGACTTCCATTTCCTGCAGAGCTTTACCTTGGTGCTGGGCGAAGTCTGAGCCTGGCCCGTCGTTCAGTTTTCCGTCCGTGTGATAAGGTCGGCCGCCTGTCCGACCGGGAATCTTGTATGGCCATCAATCTGAAGTCGCTGTCCGCCGACGAATTGTCGAAGCTCATTTCCAGCGCACGCTCCCAGCTCGAGCAATCGCGCAGCCAGCAGGTCAGCGAAGTGCGCAGCAAGATCGAGGCGTTGCTGAAGTCGAGCGGCGTGACCCTCGCCGAGGTCTTTCCGCGCCAGGTCGGCAAGGGCAAGAGCAAGGGCAGCGTCGCCGCCAAGTACCGCAATCCGGAAGACGCCAGCCAGACCTGGTCCGGCCGCGGCAAGCGGCCGCTGTGGCTGGTCGCCCAGCTGAAGAAGCGCGGCGTGACGCTGGACAGCCTGCTGATCGACGGCGCCGCCGCGCCGGCCCGCAGCAGCGCGGCGACCAAGCGCGCCGCGAAGCCCGCCGGCAAGCGCACGGCGAAGAAGGCGGCAAAGAAAGTGGCGAAGAAGGCCGTCAAGAAAACCGCCAAGCCCACCCGCCGCGGCCGCAAGGGCTGAGGCCAGACCCCCGAATGCAAAGTGCCCCGCATCGCGGGGCACTGGGTGCAACTCAAGCAAAACCGATCCTGCTGCTTACTGGTGCACCTGCACCGGATTGCAGTTCGGCGCGCTCAGCGTCGGCGGCGAGGCCAGCAGGCCCGGGGTCTGCACCGACGAGCAATTGAACACGCGACCCTTGGTGGTGGTGGCGGTATAGGTCAGCTGCTGGCCGCCGAGCTTGTCCGGCTCGCCTGCCTTCACGTTGGAGATGGTCAGCTCGTCCGACGAGGCCAGGCCGATCATCTTGGCCGTCTCGGTCTGCAGCGGCACGATCGCCTCATTGACGCTCATGGTGGAGCAACCGGCGAGCGCCAGCATCGACAACAGGCTCAAAGTCTTCCTCATGATTCCCTTTCCTTTTCCATGGTCGGTGTTGTCCCGCCGCCGTCGCGAACAAGCGGAGGAACGCCAGAAGCGCGTGGGGTGGATGGTCTTGCTGGTATCCCCTGAGCAGCGTGGAATCTCCCTTTCGACGCCGTAGCGCTTCGCGGCAAGATCCTTTTCCGCCGACCGAGACACCGGCAATGCGACTGATCCGACAGGGTGTTCCTGGATCGGACGCATGACCGGCGCGCCTCGCGGGCGAGCATAGCATGCAGGTTCTTGCGTACCAGCCGCGGATCGCGGGTCCTGGATATGCGTCACGTAATGCGCGATTGCGTCGACGCGAATGCAGGCACGGCCACCAGGAAATGGCCGCGCCCGGCACTGGTCGCATCGCGACATCGAGCTTCGATCAATGCGCGACGGCACCGATCTCAAGCATCGAGACCGTCCTCGCCGCGCTTGCCCGACGTCTCCGCCACGAGCGACTCCAGCTCGCAGCGAGCCATGCCCGCATCGCCCTGCTCCAGATAACCGAGCGCCTTCAGCAGGCGCTCGTGCAGCACCTGCGCCTGCGCTTCGCGGCGAGCACGGAAACGCGCCTGGCGCTGGGCGCCGGTGAGCGGACTTTCCTTGCGCGGCCGACCGCGGCTGCGCTTGAAGGCCAAGGGCAACTGCAAGGTGCCGGGATCGCGTATGTCGACCATGGTCGTGCTCCTGGTTAGGTGGCGCTTATTTTAAGTTACGTAACTATAAATAGCAAGCAGAAAGATCGAATTTCTTGAAGAAATTTTCTTGATAAATAAGTTTGTTAAGCGACTTTCTTTAAGTGATTTGTCCCGCCGTGGCGCGGCCGATCGGGCGCCATATCCCGCCGACGGCGTCACGTGACGGCGTCGGACCGGTGCTGCGATCGAGGGATGCCTGGCGCGATGCGCTCATGGCGACCGGGCCGTCATGGCGGATTTTGTAAATGCCGGTCGCGGATACCGTAACGGCCTCTTTGCTATACGGGTCGCTTCGCGTTTCTCCCAGGCAAAGGACCCGGCATGCACCGTCAATTCCTGCACTTCCTTCTGGCCGGCGCGCTGTGCGCCCTGCTCGCCCCGGCATCGGGCCTGGCGGCGCCCGCCCGCGACAAGGCATCGAAGGAGCGATCCTGGGTCGCCGCCTGGGCCGCGGCGATGGATTCGCCGGGACCGCGGCTGTCCGACCAGACGGTGCGGCAGATCGCGCGGGTCAGCATCGGCGGCACGGCGGTGCGCGTGCGCCTCTCCAATCTTTACGGCGATGGCCCGGTCACGCTCGGACCGGTGCATGTCGCGCTGCGGACGGAAGGCTCGTCCATCGCAGGCGGCAGCGACCATGAGCTGCGCTTCGGCGGCAAACCGACGGTAACCATCCCCAAGGGCGGCAGCGCACTCAGCGACGCGGTGACGATGGAGGTGAAGCCCCTGCAGGAACTGGCCGTCAGCCTTTATGTCCCGGCGAGCGCGACGCCTGGCCCGTCGACGTTACATAACGCCGGCCTTGCCACCGCTTATCTGACGGAAAACGGCAACGCCACCGCGAGCCAGCCATACCCTGGCACCGAAGTGCATGGCAGCCGCTTTTTCCTCAGCGGCATCGAGGTCGCCGGCCCGGCCGAACGCCACGTGGTGGTGGCCTTCGGCGACTCGATCACCGACGGCGTCGGCGCCAGGCCCGATACCTACGAGCGCTGGCCCGATCATTTCGCCGCGCGGCTGCGCGCCGAGCCGTCGCTGGCCACGGTCGCGGTGGTGAATTCCGGCATCGGCGGCAACCGCGTATTGAACGACAGCTTCGGCCCGAGCGCGCAGGCGCGCCTGGACCGCGATGCGCTGGACCAGCCCGGCGTGCGCTGGATCGTCCTGCTGGAAGGCATCAATGACATCGGCGGCTCCGGCCAGCCGGCCACGCCGAAGGACGATGTGTCGGCCGAGCAGATCATCGCCGGCATGAAGGCCCTGATCGAACGCGCACGTGCCAAGGGCGTGAAGATCTACGGCGCCACCTTGACGCCGTTCGGCGGCGCGGGCTGGCCATACCACTCGTCACGTAACGAGCAGAAGCGACAGGCGGTGAACGCGTGGATCCGCGATGGCGGCGCGTTCGACGGCGTGGCGGATTTCGACAAGGCGATCCAGGATCCGACGCATCCGGAGCGGATGCTGTCGGTCTATGACAGCGGGGATCATCTGCACCCGAACGGAGCGGGGTTCGAGGCGATGGCGAAGGCGGTGGATCTGTCGTGGTTCAAGCCGTAGGCTGGGGTGAGCCGAAGGCGACTGCGAAGGCAGGATGCCGTAGCGAACATCCGCGTAGCGGATGGCCCGAAGGGCGAGCTGCTGATGCAGCCCGTAACCCCAACGTGGCGGCCATGTGTGATGCCCGTTGGGGTTCGCTGCGCTCACCCCAACCTACGCCGCTCACACGCCGTGCTGCTTGCCGCAACCAAGGCAAGGCCGATACGGCCCCCACCGCCCTTCCCTGGCCCGCCCCAGCAGGCAGCCGCAGACATAGCAGGCCGCGCCCCGTCCACGCCGCCAGCGCAGCAGACGTCCGGCCTGCACGGCATACAGCGCGACGCTTGCCGCGCCGCCGGCGACGATCAGATAGGAAGGAAGATCCGGCGCCGATCCGCCGCCGGCTGGCCGCGGCAAGCCGAGCAGGCCTTCCGCACTCCAGGCGAACAGTGCGCCGCACAAGGCCGGCAGCAGGCAGGGCGCCATCAGGCGCAGGCACATCCGATCGACGTAGGACATGGCGGGCGGTTCCGGGGATGAGCCCGAAAGCGTCGCCGACTCACATCTCAAAAGCTGAGACCGGACCGCACACGCCTAGGCCGCATGAATCAGCGGCCGCCCATCGCCGTCGCGCACGCAGGCCAGCGGCAGGCCATAGATCTTCGACAGCATCGGCGCATCCAGCACCTGTTCGCATCCGCCGTGGCGCACCAGCCGTCCCTGCGCCAGCAGCGCGACATCGTCGGCATAGCGCGCGGCAAGATTCAAATCGTGCAGCACGGCGATCACGCCAAAGCCCTGCCCCGCCAGCTGCCGCGCCTGCGCGAGCAGTTCGTGCTGATGCGCGATGTCCAGGCCGGCTTCCGGCTCGTCCAGCAACAACCATCCGGGCGCATCGCGGCAATCCCAGATCTGCGCCAGCACGCGCGCCAGCTGCACGCGCTGCTGCTCGCCGCCGGACAGCTCCAGATAGTTGCGCCCGAACAGCGACCATGCCCCCGCGGCCTTGAGCGCTTCCTCCACGATGCGACCGTCGGCCGACCTGGACGAGGTCGCGCCATGCGGACTGCGTCCGAGCATCGCCACCTCCTCCGTGCGGAAGCCGAAACCCAGCTGCACGCGCTGCGACAGCATCGCGCGGCGGCGCGCCAGTTCGGTGGCGGGCCAGCGCTCCAGCGCCACGCCATCCAGTGTGGCGGCGCCCACCGAGGGTTGCAGCGCGCCGGCCAGCACGCCGAGCAGGCTGCTCTTGCCGGCGCCGTTCGGGCCGATGAGGGCCAGCACGCGACCCGGTTGCGCGCGCAGATTCACCGCCTGCAGCACGCGGCGCTCGCCGTAGTGCAGGTGCACGTCGCGCGCCTCCAGCCAACGCTCTTCGCCATCGGAGAGGGCACGCCAGTCCATCGCCAGGCTCATGCCGTGCCTCCGACGCGCAGGCGCGACAGCAGCCACAGGAAGAACGGGCCGCCGAGCAAGGCGGTGATCACGCCCACCGGCAGCTCCGCCGGCGCCACCGCCACGCGCGCTACCGCATCGGCGCCGATCATCAGGCTGGCGCCGGCCAGCGCAGACCCCGGCAGCAGCAGGCGATGATCCGGCCCCCACGCCAGCCGCAGCACATGCGGCACCAGCAGGCCGACGAAGCCGATCACGCCGCACATCGCCACCGCCGCGCCCGTGGCCAGCGCCACCAGCGCGACCAGCCGGCGCCGCAGGCGGCGTGGCTCGAAACCCAGCAGGCTTGCCTCGCGCTCGCCCAGCAACAAGGCATTCAAGGCGCCCGCATGCGCCGGCAGCCACAGCAGCGGCAGCAGCATCAGCGGCGCCACCGCGCCGAGCCGCGCCCAGCTGGTGCCGCCGAAGCTGCCGAGGGTCCAGAAGGTCAGGTCGCGCAGCTGCTGCTCGTTCGCCACATAGGTGAGCACGCCCACGCCGGCCATCGCGATCGCATTGATCGCCACGCCCGCGAGCAGCAAGGTGGCCACGCCCGGATGGCGGCTGCCGAACAGATAGACCAGCAAGGTCGCCAACAGACCGCCGGCGAACGCCGCGGCGGCGATGCCGAACGAGCCGAGCAAGGGCGGCAGCGCCGCGGTCGCCGCGCCGCCCAGCACGATCATCCCGATCGCACCGAGCGCCGCGCCGGCGGATACGCCGACCAGCCCGGGCTCCACCAGCGGGTTGCGGAACAGGCCCTGCATGGTCGCGCCGCTGCAAGCCAGCGCCGCACCGACCAGGCTGGCCATCAGCACGCGCGGCAGGCGCAGGGTCAGCACCACGGCATCCTGGCCTTGCACCGGCGCACCATCCAGCCAGCGCAGCAAGGCGCCCAGCACCTGCGCCGCCGAGAGCGGCATCGCGCCGATCGCCATGCCGCCGATCGCCGCGGCGGCCAGCCATACGGCCAGTCCGCCGAGCGCCCAGGCGCGCGCGTTCAAGGCACGGCGTTGCGGCAGCGCGATGCTGTTCATCGCCGCGCGCCCGCCAGTTCGCGTTGCAGGGCCAGTTCGTGTTCGGCATTGCGCGGGCCGAAACCTAGCAGCGCCTGGCCGTCGACGAACACGATGCGCCGCGCCTTGCCGGCCGGCGTCAGCGCGATGCCGGGCAGGCGCAGCACGCCATCGACGCCGCCCACTGCCTCGGCGCGCTCGCGCATCAGCAGGATCACCTCGGGCGCCAGCGCCACCAGCGCCTCGGGCGACACCGCCTTGTAGCCGCTGAAGTCATCGGCGACCGGCGTGCCGCCGGCGAGCGCGATCGCGCTGGCGGCGGCGGTCTCGCGTCCGGCCGCCATGGGACTGCCCTCGGTGGCCATCAGGAACAGCACGCGTGGATGGCCTGGCATCGCGGCGACGGCTTTGGCCAGCTCGGCGTACTGCGCTTCCAGCCGCTGCGCCAGCGCGCCGGCCGCCGCATCGCGCTGCAGGGCCCGGCCGATCTCGCGCACCTTTGCCACCACCGCTTCCGGCGTGCGCGTGACCGGCATGGTCTCGATGCGCACGCCGGCCTCGCGCAATTGCGCAAGCACCGGCGGCGGACCCGCGTCGTGGGTGGCGAGGATCAAGCCGGGGCGCAACGCCAACACGCCTTCGGCGGCGAGCTGCCGCACGTAGCCGACATCGGGCAGCTTGCGCGCGGCGACCGGCCACACGCTGGTGCTGTCCACGCCGACCAGCGCCTGCTGCGCGTCCAGCGCATACACGGTCTCGGTGATATCGCCGCCCAGTGCGACCACGCGCGGCATCTCCGCCGCCAATGCGCCCTGCGCGCACCAGGCCAGCACCAAGGCGCTCAACCAGCCACGGCTGCGCTCAAACATGCGACACCTCCGCGCCGGCCAGGCCTTCGGCCAGTTCGCGCCATGCCGTCAGCTCCGGCGTGCCGGGCTTGCGCTTGCCGAAGAACTGCACGATCTGGCCACCGTCGGCGTCGTACAGCTCCAGCGAGGTGACCTGCCCTTCCGGACTGGGCTTGCGCACCACCCAGCTCTCGGCGATGCGGTCCTCGCGCAGGTGCAGGTTGAACTCGTCGTCCAGCACATTGAGCCAGGGACCGACCGTTTTGATGTTACGTACCGGGCCGGTATGGATCTGCACCACGCCGGGCGAACCGACGAACACCATGATCGGCAGGCCGCTGGCGGCCGCCGTATCCAGCACGGTGCGCACGGCACCGTGATCCACGCGCCGCGCGAATTCCTCGCCGACCAGGCGCAGCGCCTGCGTGCGCGTGACCTCGTGCCGCTTGAGCAGCGCAAAGAAATCGTGCGGATCGCGCATGCGGCGCCATTGCTCGCGCAGCGAGGCGAGATCGATATCCCCGTCGTCGCGCCGCCGCGGCAGCGGATTCTCCACCGCCGCCAGTTCCAGCAGCGGCGACTGCACCGGCGCGGCGAAGCGCGCCACCAGGCCGGACCAGGCGTCGTCCCGGCTGCGCTCGGTGAGATACAGCTTGTGCACCGCGCGCCCGTCGCCGTCGAAGAACTGCAGGCTGCGCAGCCAGCGCCCGCGCATTTCCTCGCGCACGGCGAAACCGAACACCCAGTGGCGCAGGAACAGGCGCAGGTCGATCGCCTCGTCCAGCACCACGCCCATGCTGCCGCCGATGTCGATGTTGGCGAACGTGCCGTACTTTTCGTGCACGCAGTTTTCGTTACGTGTCAGCACCATCACGTAACCCAGTTCCGGCAAGGCCCGGATCACCTCGGCCCACGGTCCCTGCAGCCGCGTGACGCCATCGCCGCAACGGCTGGCGACCAGCTCGGCCTCGCTCACGCCCAGGCGTTCGGCCAGGTCGCGCGCGCGCAGATTGGGCTCTTCCTCGCGCAGGCGGCGCCAGGCGTCGAGCAGTTCCGGCAGCGAGGGTGCGGCGGCGGTAGTCATTTCGTTCAACATGTTTGGCACTCCGGTCAGAACGCGATGCGCGCAGCCACGCTGAAAGCGCGGCCGGGCATGCTGAGGCGGTCGGCGGGGACGCCGGCGGTCCCGGCATCGTTGAGGCCATTGCCGCTGACCAGGTTGCCGAGCGCGCCGCTGTTGAGGCTGCCCCAGTCCCAGTACTTGCGGTCGGCCAGGTTGCTCACGCCGGCATACAACTCGAGGTTGGCGATCGGCGAGTAGTGCGCGTACAGATCCACGGTGGCGTAGCCGCCGGGCCGGAATGCGCCGGCATTGCTCAAGCGGCTGTGCCGGCGCACACCGGTGCCGATCAGCTCGGCGCCCCATTGCTGCGCGTCGTAGGCGACGCCGAGCACCAGCTTGGCCGGATCCACCGTATTGAGCGGGCTGTAGCCGCTCGCGCCGGGCTCGATCAGGCGCCCGCTGGCGACCGCGGCGCTGCCGCGCAGGGACCAGCCCTGCAGCGCGCCGCTGAAATAGCCCAGCCGCAAGGCGCCGCTGGCCTCGGCACCCTTGATAGAGGCCTTGCGCGCATTCACCGCCTGGTAGAACAGGTTCATGCCGGGAGTGACCTGCACCCAGTCCGGCACCTGGCCGGCCTTGAGCTGGTAGCCCGACCAGATGAAGTCGCGGTAGCGGTTGTAGTACGCCGCCACGTTGAACCAGCCCGCCTCGCCCTTGCCGCGCAGGCCCAATTCCATGCCGCGGCTGGTCTCGGCCTTGAGCTTCGCGTTGGGCAGGAAGGCGATGTTGATGCCGGGGAACGGCTGTTCGTTCCACGCGCCGGCGATCTCGCTGTACAGCGGCGGGCGAAAACCCTGCGCGTAGCTGGCGTACGCGCTGAGCGTGCCGTTGACATGCCACAGCACGCCGAGCTTGGGCGAGGCGCGGGTCTTGCTGTAGTCGCTGCGCACGTAGCCGGGGTTGTAGGCGGCGTACAGCGCATCGTCCTGCGGCTTGTAGGCGTAGCGGTCCACGCGCACGGCGGGCGTGATTTCCAGCCTGCCGCCGAACAGACCGAGCTCGTCCTGCACGAAGGCCGCGTAACGATCGGTCTCGCTGTCCGGAATCAGATGCAGGGGATAGTTGCCCGGCATGAACGCCTTGCCGCTGCCGCTGGCGCCGGTGCGCTTGTTGACGCCGTAGCCGCCGGCGTAAGACTGCGCATCGGTACGCGACAGCTCCACGCCATAGCTGACCGTCTGCGTGACCGCGCTGCCCTCGCCCGCCTGCTTGACCGCCACCAGCTTGCCGCCGAAGACCCGCTCCTGCAGCGGCAGGCTCTGGAAATAGCGCGCCACCGTCGCCGTCTCGGTCTGCGTGTTGGTGCGGGTGCGGCTCTCCTGCCAGTAGACGTTCCAGTCCAGCGTATCGGCCAGCACGCTGCCCAGTTGCGGGAACCACTGCCCGGCCGTGGCGCGCACGCGCACGTTCTCGTCCTGCGAGCGGTAGTAGCCGACGCTTGGCGTGATGTTCGACAGCGAGTCGGTGCGCGTGCGCGTCTGCGCGCCGTCCAGGCTGATGCGGTCGGCGCGGCCGCTGTCGGCGGTGTGCACGTATTTGCCGAGGAAGCTGTCCGCGCCATAGCTGCGCGGATCGGGCCGCGTGCGCGCGGCGCCGGTGCCGCCCACCTCGCCCTGGTTGGCAAGCGCCTGGCCTTCGCGATGGTTGCCGACGAACAGGATGCCATTGCGCTGGTTGCCGCCCGCCATGGTCACCGTGGAAGTGAGGCTGCGGTCGCTGCTGTCGTAGAGCTCCTTGACCGACACATAGGTATCGCGGCCGTCGCGCAGGTAATCGGCCGGATCCTTGGTGCGCAGGCTGACCACGCCGCCGAGCGCATCGGACGGATACAGCACCGAGGCCGGCCCGCGCACGATCTCCACCGACTTGAGTTGGTCCAGGTCGATGAAGTTGCGGCCGGCGCGGAAGCTGCCGCCGGCCACGCCGGCGCCGAACGAGGCCGGCATCGACACGCCGTCGATCTCGATGCGCGTGCGGTTGCCGGACAGGCCACGGATATTGAAGCTGTCCAGTCCGAAGCGTCCGCCGGTACCGATGGCTGACACGCCGGGCTCGTAGCGCACCAGGTCGCGGATCGACACATTCAGATGCCGGTCCATCTGCACACGATCGATGGTCGACACCGTACCCGGCACATTGAGTTGGATGGATGGCGCCAGCGCGGTCACCTGCACGCGCGGCAGGTCGGTGGCGTCGGCGGGAACGGCCGCCTCGGCGGCCAGGACAGGAACGGAAAACAGCGCGCCGATCACGGCGGCCAGCGGGGCGATGCGAAACATGGGCGAACCAATCCTTTGCCTGGGCGTGGAATCACGCGGCGGGCTGGCAAAGGAAACGCGGAGCAGTCCCTGAGGCTGGCGGCCGATCGAAGAAGCGCGGCGAGGCTCAAGCCATCGCCGACAAATGAGAATCTATCTCATTTGGAAAATGAATGTCCAGATGGGCTCGCTTGAAGACGACGTATGGACACTATTGGTGGTCGTGGAGCGCAACCGGTGCTTGCTTGCTCGAAGATCGAATCGGAAATGATTCCTTGGACATGGCCATGCTGCTTGTGCCGCGGAACGTCACCTGGAACGAGGCAATCGTCATGCCGAGCGCAGAAAAACCGCGTCCCGTGCAGGTCGCGAATGCGTACTGTGGCGCGTGCACGCCTCGGCGCACGGACATTTTTGCAAACGCCTGGACCTGTTTCAGGCCGCCCGCATCAGTGATTTCACATGGCCACCACATCACTGAATTTCCTGGCCAGGAAAAACGTGATGCACCTCACAAGCGATCCGTGCTCCTGGCCCGCCCCCTGCATATTTCACATCGAGGCCAGCAGCCTCGGCTTTGCAGGGGAAAACCACATGGAACAGATCGTCGAATGCCTGATTGCCGGAGGACCGCAGCACGGACTGGTGCGCCGGCAGCTGTGGGATCCGGATTGCCCGGCGCCGCCGGTGCTCGCCTCGGTCGACGGCGAGCTGTGCACCGCCGCGGCCTGCCGTCCCGCCGGTCCATGCAACAACCGCTTCCTGCTGCTGCATCCGCACGCGACGGGCTCGGAAATCATCTCGATGATGGCGGTGCTCAACGGACAGGCCTGCAGCGCCTACATTTCCGTGAAGCATTGAGCGATGCGCGCGACGGCTCAGGCCGTCATGTGCATCAGCACCGCCCGGTCGATCGCCTGCATCAGTTCCGCGCGGCCATAGGGCTTGGCCAGGCGCACCACGTTCCCCGGCAGATCCTTCGGCGTCTCCGCATAGCCCGAAGCCAGGATCGCCGGCAGTTGCGGCCACTGCGCGCGCACCTGGGCCAGCAGCTGGTGACCCGGCACGACGGGCATCATCTGGTCGGTGATCAACAGATCCACCTCCACGCCGCCGAACAGCGCTTCCAGCGCTTCGTTCGCGGACGATTTCTCGTAGGTGAGATGGCCCATGTCCTCCAGCACCGCCGCGGTGGTGGCCAGGATCAGCGGATCGTCGTCCACCAGCATCACGCGCAATTGCCCGTTGCGCGAAGGCTCGTCCATCGGCGAAGGCGGCGTTTCCGAAGGCGCTTCCGCCGGCGCCACCGGCAGCCAGATCTCGGCCCGCGTGCCCTTCCCCGCTTCGCTGTGCAGGACCAGCCGTCCGCCCGACTGCTCGGCCAGCCCGTGCACCATCGACAGGCCCAGGCCGGTGCCCTTGCCCACGCCCTTGGTGGTGAAGAACGGCTCGGTGGCGCGTTCGAGCGTGGCCGCATCCATGCCCTGCCCCCGGTCGGTGACCGACATGCAGACGTAGCGTCCGCTCGGCAGGCCCACCGCATGTCCCTCGCCGACCTGCACCGATTGCGCGGCCAGCGTGATGCGTCCGCCGGCCGGCATGGCGTCGCGAGCATTCATCACCAGGTTGAGGATGGCCAGCTCGAACTGGTTGGCATCCACCATCACGCGCTCCAGCGAGATCGGAAAAGCCAGGTCGACGCCGACCTGCGGCCCCAGCGAGCGCTCCATCAGGCTGACCAGGTTGCGCGTCAGCGGGCGCAGGTCCAGCGCCGCGGGCTTCAGCTCCTGCCGCCGCGCGAACGCCAGCATGCGCCGCGTCAGCGTGGCGCCGCGTTCGGCGCCGGACAGCGCGTTGTTGAGCAGGGCCAGGCTCTGCGGATCGTGCTGCAGGCGGCGGATCAGCAATTCCAGGTTGCCGATGATCGCCATCAGCAGATTGTTGAAATCGTGCGCCACGCCGCCGGTGAGCTGGCCGACCGCTTCCATCTTCTGCGCGTGGAACAGCGCCTCGCGGGTCTGCGCCAGTTCCTGCTCGGCCTGGCGCTTGGCGGTGATGTCGCGGGTGATCTTGGCGTAGCCGATGTGGCGGCCGCGATCGTCCAGGATGCGGTCGATCACGATATGCGCCCAGAAACGGCTGCCGTCCTTGCGCACGCGCCAGCCTTCGTTCTCAAACCGGCCCAGCCGCGCGGCCGTGGCCAGGCCCCTGGCCGGCAGCTCGCGTTCGCGGTCCTCGTCGGTATAGAACGTGGAGAAATGCTTGCCGATGATCTCGCGCGGCAGGTAACCCTTGATGCGCTGCGCGCCGGCATTCCAGCTGGAGACCTTGCCTTCCGGATCCAGCAGGTAGATGGCGTAGTCGGTGACGCCCTGCACCAGGATGCGGAACTGCTCCTCGCTGCGCCGCTGGTTTTCCGCGGCCTGCTTCGCCGCGGTGAGGTCGCGCGTGAGTGCGGCATAGCCGACCCCGGCGCCGTCGTCGCCGTAGGCGGCATCGATCACCACCTGCGCCCAGTAGCGGCTGCCGTCCTTGCGCAACTGCCAGCATTCGGTCTCGAAGCGGCCCTGCTGGAGGGCCTTGACGAGGATTTCCGCGGGCAGTCCCAGCGCGCGGTCTTCGGGCACGAAGAAAGTCTCGAAGGGCGCGCCGAGGATATCCCGCACACCGTAGCCTTCGCAGCGCTCGGCCCCCTGGTTCCAGCTGCGCACCGCTCCCTCGGTGTCCAGCATGTAGATGGCGTAGTCGATGACTGGGTCCACTGGCGACCTGTGCGGATTCTCTTCGTTAGGGGCCTGGAATCGGCAACGGGCCGTCCCGTGCAAGCCACAGCACGGCAGCCTAGATATCGCCAAGTGACAGCAGCGTGACCCATCCGCCCCGCCCCGATCGCAGGCTTCGCTCGGCTCGAGCGTGCCGGACCATGGCAGGCCATAGTTCACCGGAACGCCCGCAAGCGCGAACATAGGCGTTCCATTCCCGGAGCCCAGCGATGCCAGCGTCCGCCCAGCCCCTCGTGCATGCCCCCCTCATCGCCTTCGACCTCGGCGAACTCGACGCCCTGCTCGCCGGCCTCCCCGGCGACTTCCCGCCCCCGCTCTACCGCACCCTGGAAGAGCTGCACACCCGCCTCAGCGACTATCACCGCATCGCGGGCACCATCGTGCCGCGCGACGAACTCGCCGCACTCTACGAGGCGATCGTCGCCCCGCTGGACGAGGTGGAGGCGCAATCCCGCGCCCGCGTGCTGAGCGAATCGATGGAGCACTGGTGCCACGAGGTGAACCGCCAGATGACCCCGCTGCGCGAGGCGATCACCGGCGAAGCCACCGATATCGCGGCATTCGACGACGAAGGCTGGGACGCCTGAGCCGGCGACGCAGGTTTTTTTCGCCCAAGCTGACTGCCAGCGAAATCCTGGCCTGGGGCCGGCCCGTTTTTTTGACAGCCCCTTCACTGCACATTTCAAAAAGTCCGCCTTCGCGCGTCTTGGCTTCCGTTCAAGCGGCTTGGACCGGAATCGTCATGAAGGCAGCAGCACACGAAGGGTGGATGGACGAGGTCGCCGCGGCGGTAGCGCCCCGCGCCGGAGCGCTGTTGCTGCTGCGCTCCTTCCAGGGCCGCTGGGACCTCGGCCACGCACCGGCGCCGCACCGGGTCCACGGCTTCCTCCGCTACACCCGCCACAGCCTCGCGCACCTGCCGCGCCAGCTGGCCTGGCTGCGTTTTCTCGATGGCTCGGAGGCGATGCGCCAGGCCGTGCGCGCCGATCCGGGCCTGTACGGCCGCTGGCACGTACCGTTCGTTTCGCGCGAACTCGGCCCCGCCGCGCGCCTGCGCATCCTCGAAGCGCATTACCGCTTCCTGCTCGAACGCTTTCCGCCGCGCCTGCGCGACAAGCTGCTGCGCGGCCACGACGTGCGCATCGGCACCCTGCGCCTGCGCGACGGCGCGCCGATCCACCTGCACCTGCGCAAACCTGCCGTGCGCGCGATGGGCGAGCTGGGGCTGTACCTGGTCACCGGCGACAAGGAGGTGCTGTCCTCCTGCACCTTCACCTTCGGCGGCGAGGAAGGCCTGCTGATCGGCGCCATGCAAGGCGCCTGGTCGTTCCTGGGCCGCGGCCCGATCCGCGCATTCACCCGCGGCAGCCACGGCGTGCGCCCGAAGAACCTGCTGCTCACCCTGATGCGCGTGCTGTCGCGCCTGTACGGCATCGAACGCCTGCGCGGCGTCGCCCATGCCGCCCATCCGTTCGCCACGCGCATCCAGGCCGACTACGACGCCTTCTGGCTGGAGAACGGCGGCGCCCCCGGCGAAGACGGCTTCTACGAACTCCCCCGCTTCGGCGCCCGCCGCCCCGTCCGCCTCCTGCCCAGCAAGCGCCGTTCCGCACGCCGGCAGCGCGAACAGTTCCTGGACGAGGCACGCGCGATCTTCCTGCGCGCACTGGATTGGCGCCGGCCTTCGCAGCCATCGCCGGAAGGCCGGCGTAATGCCACGCGCATTCCGCCACTGGCACTGCGGCCGCGGGCCTGGGCGTAAGCGATCGCCAGGCGGCGTCAGAAGTCGTACACCCCAGTCACCATCGCCATCCGCCCCTCGCGCACCGGCACGAAGCTCTGATCCGCATTGACCGCATACAGCGTGCGGTCGAACAGGTTGCGCAGCCCCAGGGTCAACCGCCAGCTGTCGCCGTAGTAGGTGACGTTGGCATCCACGCTGGCCTGCCCGGGCAGATCGAAATAACCGCCGCCCTGCAGCCGGCCCACGCTGCGGCTGCGCGCGGCGATGCCGGCGGCCACGCCCCATGAACGCAGCGGTTCGCGCTGGGAGCGATAGCTGGCCCAGGCGCTGAGCAACTGCCGTGGCGCGGCCACGGGTTGCGTGCCGTCGTCGTTGCGGATGTGCGAGTTGGTGTAATTGAGCACGCCCTCGAGGCCGCGCGTGATCTGTCCGGCGAACTCCACTTCCAAGCCGTGGTTGGTCTGGCCGGGACCCGGCGTGGCGAAATACGGCGGCTCCGGGGCGATGTAGTCGACGCTGTGGTCCAGCGTGATGCGATACCAGGCCAGGTTGAGCCGCGCACGGTGCTGGAACAGCTCGATGCGCGTGCCGGCTTCCCATTGGCGCGACTTGGCCGGCGGCAGCGGCTGGCCGTCTTCGCCCAGCAGCGAATTGGCCTGGAAGCCGGTGGTGTGGTTGGCGTACAGCGCCACGTCCGGTGCGAGCTTGAACAGCACGCCGGCCTTGGGCACCCACTGGTCCTTGCGCAGGCGGCGCGGGCTGCCGTCGGCCCACGAGGTCGACAGCTCATATGAAGTGCGGCGCAGCGCCAGCAGCACATCCCAGCGTTCGCCCAGGGCGATCTGGTCCTGCAGGAACAGGCCGGTCTCGGTGGTCCAGTCGCCGCCGCCGAGCGTCTGCACGGTGGTGGCCTCGTCCGTGCTCACCCGCGCGCTCGGCAGCATCGCATCGGCAAACAGGTTGTACGACTGCGACGGACCGGTTTTCAGCGTGTCGCGCTGGCGATCGCGGCCTGCCTTGGTGCGCGCGTAGTCGACGCCGAACACCACGGTGTGCGTGGTATCGCCCTGCTCGAACACGCCGGTGAGGTCGTTCTGCAAGGTGTAGAACGCATCCGAGTAGCGGAAGCTGCGCGCGGTCGCATCGACAGCGCCGGTGAGATAGCCGTCGGTCAGCGACCAGCCCTGGCCGCTGGTGCGCTGCTTCACGTACTGGCCGCGGCTGCGGAAGGTCCAGTGGCTGTCGAGGCCCTGTTCCAGCGTGAACACCGCGCGGTTGGTGCGATAGGTGGAATGATCGCCCGGGTTGCCGGGCAGGATGCCGTAAGGCGACATCGCCGCCAGCGAATCGCCCAGCAGCACGGTGTGGTCCGGGCCGGGCACGCGATTGGTGACCAGTTCGTAGCCGAGGGTGAAGCGCGTCGCGCCGCGCTCCCAGCCCAGCGACGGCGCCAGGTACGCGCTGCGCTGGCCGCGATAGCCCTGCGCGCTGCGGTCCGCGTGGTTGCCGGCGGCGACCAGGCGATAGGTCCAGCCGTCGTCGTGGCCGATGGCGCCGGCCAGGTCCAGGCCCAGCCGCGCGCCGTCGTAGCGGCCCAGCGACCAGCTGAGCTGGCGCACCGGATCGCTCTGCGGCCGCTTCATCACCACGTTGACCAGGCCGCCGAAGTTGTTGTTGACCGAGGCGTCGCCGAGGATCGCCTCGGGCCCCTTCAGCACTTCGATGCGCTCGATGCCGATCAGCGGCGGCAGGTCCTCGGTGCGCGCCACGCCGTTGGGCATGCCGTCGGTCATGCCGTTGCCGGCATTGAAGCCGCGGATGCGGAACAGCGCCGGGCCGTCGAAGCCGTCCATGTACTGCACGCCGGCGACGTTGCGCACGGCGTCGGCCACGGTCAGCGCCTGCTGCGTGTCCATCAGGTCGCGCGTGACCACGCTCACCGACTGCGGCACCTTGGCCAGCGGCGTATCGGTGCGCGTGGCGGCGCGGGTGGAGTCGGCCTTGTAGCCGACATCGCCCAGCAAGGTGCCTTGCACCTGGATCGCCGCGAGCGAGGCGACGATCGGCACGCTGGGCTTGGCCTCCAGCAGGCTGCTGCGGTAATAGCTGGCGGCCACCGGCATCGGGCGGCGCTTGACCACCACTGTGCCGGCATCGACCGCCTCGTACTCCAGGCCGGTGCCGCGCAGCAGCGACGTCATGCCCTGCTCCAGCGTCAGCGCGCCCGCCGCGCCCTCGCTGCGCAGGTCCGCGATCGCCTCGCCGGCGGTGAGCACCTGCACATTGGCCTGCTTGCCGAAGGCGATCAGCGCGCCGGACAGCGGCTGCGCGGGAATGGCGAAATCCACCGTGACGCGCGGCGGAGCCGGCGCGGCCGACGCGGCGGCGATGGCGAGCGACAGCGCGGGGCCGCCGCCGAACCATGAAAGCGCACGCCGAGCCATGCGGTGTGGATTCCCCCAGGAACTCTCTTAAAGATCGAAGTCTGGCATGGGCGTGCGCGGACACCAAGGCCGCTGATGTGAAGAGCGCCGCCAAGAAACGCACGGCCGCAGCGGACAGGGGCTGCGGACGGGTAGCGGAGGCGTGCGGTCGCAGCCCTTCGCCGGCGGGGAGTTGGCGAAGGCACGCTCGCGTTCCATCCAGACCAAAGGCGCGGCGTGGACCGGCACCTCCGCTACCCGTCCGCAGCCCCCGTGCGAGGCGGCTGCGCTCAATGCAACTGCGCGCTCGACAGCACCACGTGGTCGCCGAATGCGCTCACCTGCACCGGGAAGACCCGCGGCAACGCCTCCACCCAGCGATCGATCGCATCGACCCGCACCGTGCCGGTGAAGGTCAGCGCGCCCACGCGCGGATCGGCGATCTGCACCGGGCGGCGGCTATAGCGGTTAATGCTGGCCACCACCACGAACAGCGGCTCGTTGACGAATTCCAGCCGGCGTCCGCGCCAGGCGGTGGCGTCCTCCACCGCGATCGGGCCGATCGTCATGCCGGCCCTGGGGTCGTACAGCACCTGCTGGCCCGCCGCGGCTTCCAGCGCATCGGTTGCGCCCGGCTGGCTGACCCGCACGCGGCCTTCGGTGACCGCGACGGCCACGCGGTCGCCGGTGCGGCGCACATTGAAAGCGGTGCCCAGGTCGCGGATCAGCACCGGCCCGGCCACCACCTCGAACGGCCGGCGCTCGTGGGTGACGTGGAAGAACGCCTCGCCGTCCTTCAGCTCGATCTTGCGCAGGTCGTCGGCATAGCTGGCGGTGATCGCCGAGGCGCCGCCGAGCGCCACGCGCGTGCCATCCGGCAGGTCCAGGTCGCGGTTCTGCCCCACTTCGCTGGCATACGGCTGCGGCTGCGCGCGATAGACGCGGTCGAGCATGCGCCCGCCGAGCACCGCCACCAGCAGCGAAGCCGCCACCGCGCCGATCCACAGCGGCCAGCGCACGTGGCGCTCGGCGGCACCGGCGAATTCGGCGACGAAGGCCTCGCGTGTATGAATGTCGGCCTGGCCCAGCCGCTGGCCCAGCCGGCCGACTTCCTCGAAAGCGCGGGCGTGGCTCTCGTCCTCTTCCATCCAGGCCAGCCACTGCTCGATGGTGGCGTCGGAGGGATCCTCGGCGCGCAGGCGCGTCCACCACTGCGCGGCGGCCTGCGTCGGGCGATCGCCCGCGCCGGACAAAGTCATGGCCATCATGGCGTCTCCGAGGGTTGGATACGCGCGCGGCAATGGGCCAGCGCGTTGCTGACGTGGTAGCGCACCATGCGCTCGCTGAGTTTCATGGTCTGGGCGATGGCGCCGAAGTCGCGCCCCTCGATCACGTGCATCACGAATGCCTTGCTGGTCTTGGCCGGCAGCTCCCGCAGCGCCGCGCGCACTTCGCGCCACTGCTGCAGCGCCGAGGCGTGCTGTTCGGGAATGGGCTGGGCGAACCAGTCCTCGTCCGGCGCGTCGGCCGGCGCATTGGCGCGCACGGCCCGCATGCGCAGGCGGTCCACTGCCAGGTTGGCGGCGATGCGGAACAGCAGCGCGCGCGGCGCGGCGATGGGGTCGGCATCGCGCATCGCCAGCATGCGCACGTACACCTCCTGGGCCAGCTCCTGCGCGTCTGCGCGGGAGTTGAGGCGGGCCTGCAGGAAGGCGACCAGGGTGCGGTTGTGCTCGCGGAACAGCGCGGCGATCTGCGCGGCGCGATCCTCCGCGCCGGGCGCGGGATCCGCCGGGGCGACATGCCGGCCGGGGCTATCCATGCGCGGCTCGGCCATATTGAGAGGGTCTGGCGGTGTTCAAGGCACGGAACGTCGGTATGGCGGTGGAGAACAGCCTAGACGTTCGGTCCGGAGAATTTTGAAATGGAATGCCTGGGGCGCATGGCGCAGGTTGGGGTGAGCGCAGCGAACCCCAACGGGCCGGCAACCCCAACGCCCTGTTGGGGTTCGCTGCGCTCACCCCAACCTACGCGTGCCTCTCAGGCCCGGCTCCGCGTCCGGGCGGCCTTCTTCGCGGTCGTGCTGCGTTTGCGCGCCGCCGTCTTCCTCGTGGCGCTCTTGCGCGTGGCCTTCTTCGCCGTGCTCTTGCGCCCGGACGAACGCTTCGCCGTCCGCGTCTTCGCCGCCTTCTTCGCGGCCGCCGAACGCTCCGCCGCCCCCTTGGTCCGCGCGCCCTTCTTCGCCGCCGCCGAACGCGACGAGGCAGGACGCTTCGCCGCCGCCCGCTTGCCCTGCCTGGCCAGTGACTCGTGCGATGCAGCCGAGTGCCCTTCCCGCTTCAACGCCTGCTTGGTCGCGCGTGAACGCTTGGCCGAGGTCTTGTGCGGATGCTTCGCCGCACGCGCATCCTGCGCCGCCTTCTTGCGCGTGGATTTCTTCGCGGTCTTCTTCGCCGGCGCCTTCACGCCGGCGCGGCGCGCCTTGGACAGGCCGATCGCGATGGCCTGCTTGGCCGAACGCGCACCGTGCTTGCCTTCGCGCACATGCTCGATCTCCTCATGGACGTATTCACCGGCCTGGGTGCTGGGCGCCTTGCCTTCGCGCTTGTCTTTCGCGGCGGCTTTTCGGGTTTTTGCCTCGGGCATGGCGATGATCTCCACGGATTGAGAAGTGCCGTCCGGTGTAGGACACATGCCGTCGACATCGGGTCGACATCGCGTCAAACCCGTGCGTGCAACGCATATCTGTTCAGTCTTGCAGCGTGTCCGCACCTGTGATGAGCGCACGCCATGCGCATGTACTTCTTTCACGCTCGCGAAAAATTTGCGCGATGCAAACACCGCGCGTTGCAGGCTAGGCACGCCATGACACCGTTCGCCCAGGTGGCACGGATGTTGCGGCGACGAAAGCGCGCGCTGCTTCAAGGCAGGCGCGATCCCCCTTCGGCCACAGACAGAGAGAAGCCTAATGACCTCCAAAGAGACAGCAGGACAAGCCATGCCTCTTCGCGGTTTCGCGCGGATGGACCCACAGCGGCAGCGCCAGGTGTCCTCGCTCGGCGGCCGCACGGCCCATGCCCGCGGCAGCGCCCATGAATTCACCAGCGAGGAAGCCCGACTCGCCGGTCACAAGGGGGGCAAGGCGGTCAGCGAGAACCGCGAGCACATGGCGGCCATCGGCCGCATCGGCGGCCGGCGGCTGCGCGCACAGCGGGAATCGCAACCGTCCTGAGCATCCTCAGCACGCCCCGGCCATCCCCACCCACGACGGATCGGAGAGCGTCATGCCTAAACGCAAGTTGTTCCTCTCGGTCCTGGCGTCGACCGTCCTCGCGCTGGCCTGCCCCTGGGCAGCCAGCGCCAGCGAGGGCTCGGCCACCGACCAGGCCTTTCTTACCCGTGCCGCCGCCGACGGCAGCGCCGAAGTAGCGCTGGGCCAGCTGGCACTGCAGAAATCCGCTTCGCCGCAGACCAAGCAGCTCGCCCAGCACATCGTCGACGACCACACCAAGGCGAACGAGCAGCTGGTCGCCCTGGCGCGGCAGAAGCAGATCACGGTCGCGCCGGAGCCCGATGCGGCCGCCAAGCAGAAGCTGGACAAGCTGCAGAAGCTCGATGGCGATGCCTTCGATCGCGCCTATGCGCAGGCCATGGTCAAGGATCACCAGCAGGCCATCCAACTGTTCACCAAGGCCTCGACCGGCGCCACCGACAAGGACGTGAAGCAATTCGCCGCGCAGACCTTGCCGGTGCTGCAGGACCATCTGCAGATGGCGCGCCAGCTGCGCCAGGCCGGTCGCGACGACCAGATGCAGGGCACGCCTGGCTCGCCGCGCTCGCCCATGCAGGAAACGCCGTCCTCGACGCAGCCGCCCAGCGCGCCGCCAAGCGGACCGCCCAGCAGCGGCCACTGATCATCTCTAGCCATCCGGCCGGCGCCTGCGCCGGCCTTGGAGAACGTCATGAAGCATCGTCACCAGCATCCCTCCTACCAGCAGCGCGGCGGCTACGGCGTGCATGACGAGGAGTGGCGCTACGGGCAGCGCGGCGGCGGCCCGTGGCAATCATCCGGACGCCGCGAGCAGGGCCAGAACCCGCAAGGGCGCCGCGCCGGTCCCAGCCAGCGCGACTACGACCGCTATGGCCCGCAGAGCGATTACCTGTCCGCCACCGCCGAAGGCTATGGCGACATCGACGAAAACTACCTGCCTCCCGCCTGGGACGAGGCCGGCCCGCAGCACGGCGGCTACCGCAATACCTTCGCCAGCGACACCACCGGCTACGGCTATGGCAACGAGCGGCCGGCGCCGTCGCGCGAACGCTGGCAGGACGACTATCCGCGCGGCTTCGCCGGCTACGGCAACGATCGCGAAGGCCGGCTGCAAGGTCCCTACGGCACGCGCCGTGACTATGGCCAGCGCGAATCCTCACGCTTCGGCCAGGGCTACGGCTCGCCGTCCGGCGGCGCATCCTGGGGCGGTCCGCGCTGGAACGATCCGCAGCATCGCGATTACCAGGCCGACTACGGCCGCCGGCAATACGCCCGCAGCCCCACCGATTTCATGGACGAGCGCTATCCGTTCGGCCGCGACTACGGCGCCGGCCCCAGCCACTATCGCCAGGGTCCGAAGGGCTATCAGCGTTCCGACCAGCGCATCAACGAAGACGTGTGCGAACGGCTGTCCGAAGATCCGCACATCGACGCCAGCGAGATCGAAGTCAGCGTACAGGGCGGCGTGGTCACCCTTACGGGCACGGTGCCTTCGCGCTACATGAAGCACCTGGCCGAAGATTGCGCGGACCGCTGCTTCGGGGTGAAGGACGTGGAGAACCGCGTGCGTGTGCAGCAGCAGGATCATCGCGACGAAGAGCTGCGCAGCAGTACCGCGGGTGCCGGCACTTACGCGGGCACCGCTCAAAAGCATTGACCAATGCTCGTCATTCCGGCGCAGGCCGGAATCCAGTGACGGCAGAATTCGATGGTCGCCAGAACGCTGAGAAGCGACCCCATGGAGCGAACCGCTCCATCTGACGCATCGCCACTGGATTCCGGCCTACGCCGGAATGACGGCCAAAGGTGAGGGCGTCCCCACCACCACGCATCGATCCGCCAAGACCTTTACTCCGTCGCGGTGCGAAATCACCAACAGCATCGTGCCGGGCAGCTGGTGCTTGAGCATCGCCAGCACGTCGATCTCCGCCGCCGCATCCAAGGCCCCGGTCGATTCGTCCAGGATCGCCAGGAACGGCTTGCGCAACAGCACCTGCGCCAACAACAGGCGTTGCAGTTCGCCGCCTGACAACTGGCTCGAACGATCACGCAATGCGATATCCAGGCCCTGCGCGCTCGCGCGCAAGCGCCGATCCAGGCCTACCGCCGCCAGCACCTCGTGCATACGCTCCTCGCTGGCCTGCGGGTCGGCCCAGCGCAGGCATTCGCGCACCGTCGCCTGCCACGGCCGCACATGCTGGCTGACAAAGGCCGCATGCCGCGCATAGCGACGATAAGCCGCGAAATCGAGCACGCGATCGTCGACCCGCGCGGCGAATTCGGCCGGTTCGATCAGGCCCGCCAGCACATCGGCAAGGCTGCTCTTGCCGGCGCCGGAATCGCCGGCGATCAAGGTCAGCTCGCCGGGTGCCAGCACCACGTCGCGCACCTCGTCGCCATGCAGCGCCACCGCCGAGCGCACCCGCTCGATACGCAGCGTCGCGCCCGCCGGAAAGCCTGCGGGTGGCCCGGCCGCCACCGCATCTCCCGCCAGCCCGGCATAGCGCCGCCACAACTCGAACGCCGGCGCCGCCGAGCGCAGCTGCCGGAAACTCTGCCGCGTCGACACCAGATACGGCAGCAGGCGCCCCAGCAGCAGGCTTACCGCGATCAGCGCGGCCTGTCCTTCGCCCTGCAGCCGATGCGCGAACACGAACATCGCCGCGATACCCAGCGCCGCCAGCAGCTCCAGCCACAAACGCCCGGACGCCAGCATGTCCTGCTGATGTTCATAGCCGCGCGCCAGCTCGCGCGTCACCTCGGCATACGCCGCCTGCTCCACGCCCTCGCGGCCGAACGAGCGGATATGCCGCAGGCGCCGCGGAAAATCCTCGCTGAGCCAGAACAGCCGCGTCAGGTCCGCCACGTACTTGCGGCTGACCCGCGCCTGCTCCTGCCCGCGCGAACGCGACACCAGCACGCCCAGCGCCGCCAGCAGCGGCACGGCCAGCAGCAGCGGCGGCGAGATCCAGAAGGCGAAGGCCAGGCTGATCGCGCAGGTGAGGCCGGCGACCCACAGCTGCAGCAGGCCGCTGAAGCCCTGCATCATGATCTCGATGTTGTAGGTGAGCACATTGGCGATCTCGGCCGAGGTCGCATCGGCCAGCGCGGCCAGCGGCGCGTGGATCAGATGCCCGTGCACGCGGCGCCGCAGGTCCGCGCCGTAGTCGCCGGTCAGGCGCGCGGCCAGCAGCGAGGACCACCAGCGCAGTCCCGCCAGCGCCAGCGCAGCCGCAAAAAAAGCCGCCGCCTGCACATCCACGCCGCGGCGCAGATCGAAGCCGCTCTCCACGCCCGGCGTGCCCAGGCTGACCAGCGGCACCAGCAGCACCGCCGCCAGGCTGCCGGCCAGCGCCGAGGCCACCGACAGCGCGACATAGACGGCCATCTGCCAGCCATGCCGGCGCTCCAGCGTGCCGGCGAAGGCATCCGGCAGCAGCCGGTCGACGAAGGCGCCCGCGCTCATGCGTCCAGCCAGGCCGACAACGCGGCCACCGCAACATCCGGATGCCGCGCGCGCGCCAGGCGATACGCGCCCACGCGGGCGCAGCGCCGGCAGAACTCGGCCCATCCGGGCAGGCCGGCCGCATAGGGCTGGTCGGCGGTGAGGCGCGCGATGGCCTCGTTGGGGGATAAGGGCGTCAGCAGACGCTCGGCCGGCTGGTCGCTCAGCAGCATCACGCCGGCAAGTTCCAGCGGCGCGGACGCCAGCTGTCCACGGCCGTCGCGCAAGTCGATTTCGTATTTCTCGGCGCCGCTGCGGCGGTGGATGGTCGGCGACTGCCGGATCCATTCGCGCACGCCTTCGTCCTCGACGAAGCGGCAGGCGTCGTCCTTCACGTGCAGGTAGTTGGCGACACCGCTGGCGAGCAGATGGCTCGGCTCCACGAACACCGCATCCTCGGCCAGGAAATCCAGCCCGCCCAGCAGGCTGTGCAAGGCCAGCGTGGACTTGCCCGCGCCGCTTGCGCCGAGCAGCAGCACGCCGCGTCCGTCGCGCCCCACGCAGGCACCGTGCAAAGGCACCAGGCCCTGCGCACGCTGCGCCAGCACGAACACCGCGAACTCGATCAGCTCGTAGCGCACGTGATACGGATGGCGCGCCAGCATCGCCGGTGAGGCCACCACCAGGGCCTGCCTTTGCGCCGGCGCGATCATGGCGTAGTGCGCCGCATCCATCACGCCGCCGAGCAGGCCGGCGCCCGAGCGCATGCGCACCGGCGGCGGCGCTTCCAGGCTCGCCGCATCGACGTGATCGGCCAGGCGCAGCTCGATGCGCAAGACCGGCCCCGGCAGCGGAAAACGATGTTCCGGCAGGTCGCCGTACGCGGCCTCGATCAGCGCCAGCCAGGCCTCGTCGTCCGCCTCGAAGCGCACCTCGGCGCCGAGGATGCGCTTGCTCACGGCATGGCGCCGCGCGGCCCGCTCGCGGAAAGGATCGATCGCGTCGTCGTCGCACGGCGCGGCGGGCGCGGCAAGGGCCAGGTGGGTCAAGCGAAGCTCTCCGGGTTCGCGCGGCGCGATGCGGTCCGCATGTCGCGTGAGTGCCGCCGGGGCCGCGGAAAGTTGCCGCAGCGCCTTGTATGCGACGAGCGCAACCGAACCGGCATGGCGCGGCACTCACGCCCAGCGACAACGGAACGCCGCGTCCGCGCGGCCCGCTCCCCGGCGACCACAAGGCCCCACCCTCATGCTCAGAATCCAGGTCAGCCATTCCTACTTCCTGCGCTACGACCGCAAGCAGTGGGAACGCGGCAAGCCCTATCCGCCCCTCGCCACCCTGCAGGTGGCCTCGCTGCTGTGGGACCTGGGGCATGAAGTGAGCCTGTTCGACGCCATGCTCGCCGACGGCGTGGAGGACTACGCCGGCTCGCTGACCGCGGCCTCGCCGGACGTGGTAGTCATCTACGAGGACAACTTCAACTACCTCACCAAGATGTGCCTGAACCGGATGCGCGAGGCGGCCTGCCAGATGATCGCCGAGGCCCGCGCCCACGGCGCCCGCGTGATCGTCGCCGGCTCCGACGCCTCCGACCACCCCGAGGCCTTTCTCGCCGCGGGCGCCGAGGCGGTGCTGGTCGGCGAGGGCATCGCCGCCCTGCTCGAACTGGTCGGGCGGCTCAACGAAGACCTGCACATGGATATCGCGCCGTGGACCGCGGGCCTGCCCGGCGTCGCCGCGCTGGCCCAGGGCCAGCAGCGCCTGACCCGGATCGGCGCGCAGCCGCCGGATCCGCGCCTGGGCGGGCATCCGGCCTGGGACCTGGTCGACATCGAGCGCTATCGCGCGCTGTGGCAGGAGCGGCACGGCTATTTCAGCCTGAACATGGCCGCCTCGCGCGGCTGCCCGTTCCGCTGCCACTGGTGCGCCAAGCCGATCTGGGGCAACCACTACAAGCAGCGCGGCCCGCGCGACGTGGCCGAGGAAATGATCTACCTCAAGCGCGCGTACGGGCCGGACCATATCTGGATGGCGGACGACATCTTCGGCTTCCACGTCGACTGGGTCGCCCAGTTCGCCGAGCATCTGCGGGAAGCGGACGGCTCGGTGCCGTTCACCATCCAGACCCGCGCGGACCTGTCCAGCGACCGCATGGTCGCGGCGCTGGCCCAGGCCGGCTGCGCCGAGGCGTGGATCGGCGCCGAGAGCGGCAGCCAGGCGGTGCTGGACCGGATGAACAAGGGCACCACCATCGCCGAGCTGATCTGTGCGCGCGAGCGCTTCCGCCAGTACGGCGTGCGCGTCGGCTTCTTCGTGCAGCTGGGCTACCTGGGCGAGCAGCTGGAAGACCTGAAGGCCACGCGCGCGCTGATCGAGCGCGCCGCGCCGGACGATATCGGCGTGAGCGTGTCCTATCCCCTGCCCGGCACCAAGTTCTACGAGCAGGTGAAGGCGCAGCTGGGCCGCAAGACGCATTGGCAGGACAGCGGCGACCTGGCGATGATGTTCCGCGGCGCCTATGACAGCGAGTTCTATCGCCGCGTACGCGATCTGCTGCACGAGCAGGTCGTGCTGCAGAAGGCGCATCCGCGCAACCATCCTGAGCAGGATGCGCATGCGCTGGCGGACCTCGACATACGCTGGGACGCCCTGATGGCCGAGGAACACCGCTATCGCCGCGCCGACGCCACACCGGCGCACGACCTGGCCCTGCCCGCCGGCCGCACGGCCAGCGCCTGAGCGATGCCCGTGCTCACCGTTCCGTCCGAACACCTGTCGATGCCGCCGCCCGCACCGCTGCCTCCGCTCAAGCAGGTGCGCGCCGGCCTGCGCCGCGCCACCGAGGCGCTGGCGGAGGAGCTGGCCCTGGTCCGTCCCGGCGGCGTGCTGCCGCAGTGGAGCGAACTGGAATGGCGGCTGGCGTCGGCGGCCGCGGTCGCGCACGGCGTCGCGCCGCTGCTGCACCGCTTCTCGACCTGGCAGAAAGTGGAATGGCGCCGCTTCCTGGATCGCCAGCGCCAGCACGTCGCCGAGCGCCATTTGCGCATCGAGGCGCTGCTGCGGCGCGCCGATGCCCTGTTCCGCGCCGCCGGCGTGCCCGTCCTCGCCCTCAAGGGGGCGGCCCTGCACGGCCTGGGGCTGTATGCGCCGGGAGACCGCCCGATGGCCGACATCGACCTGCTGGTGCGCGTCGGCGACGCGGACCGGGCGGCGGCGCTGCTGGGCGAACTCGGTTATGCCGAGACCTTCGCGCAGTGGAAGCATCGCGTGTTCAAGCCGGTCGAGGGCGGCGCGGTGGCGGGCCTGGGCGAGCATCGCGACACGCCGGTGAACATCGAGCTGCATACGCACATCCACGAGCGCCTGCCGACCTCGATCGTGGACATCACTCCGCAGGTGTTCCCGTCCTGCCCGCGCCCGGGCCTGAATCCCTATCCCTCCAACGGCGCGCTGATGAGCCACCTGCTGCTGCACGCGGCCGGCAATATCTGCGGCCGCACGCTGCGCCTGCTCCACCTCAACGACATCTCGCTGCTGGCCACGCGCATGACGCTGGCCGACTGGGAGGTGCTGTGGTCCGCCGGCGCGCCGTGGTGGGCGCTGCCGCCGCTGCGGCTGGTGGCGCGCTATTACCACAACGCGGTGCCGGCGGCGGTGCTGCGGAAGCTGCGCCGCGATTGCCCGTGGTGGCTGCGCGCGGCGTCGCGGCAGCAGACGCTGACGCGGGTGTCGTGTTCGGATCTGTGGCTGCAGGCCTTTCCCGGGATCGAGTGGTCGCGCACGCCGCTGGAGGCGCTGCGCTATCTGCGCCATCGCTTCGTGCCGGACCAGGAAAGCCGCAAGGAACGGCAGGACATGGTGCTCACGCAGTTGTATCTGCAGGGGCAGACCTGGGTGACGCGCTCGCATGGGCGAAGGTTGCTGCGGCGGCTGGCGGGGGCGGTGCCGCGGATGGATACGTTGTATGTGGTGCGCAAGGCGCTGGAGACTGTGGATTAACACCAACGTCTGGCGATGAATCCTTCTCCCTCCGGGAGAAGGTGGCGGCAGCCGGATGAGGGTGCGGGCGGAGCGATGCGTATCACCCTTGCGCTCCGCCCGGACCCTCACCCCAACCCCTCTCCCGAAGGGAGAGGGGCTCTAAGTGAGGCTCCGATACAACGCCTCGAACCGCTCCCCCGTATAGACCGCATCCTCATCCAGTGCCCGACGCTGCGCCTCGCGCGCCAGGCGCAAGCGCAGCTCCTCATCTTCCAGCACCTGCCGCATCGCCGCCGCCAGCGCCACGTGATCGCCCACTGGCACGGCAAGCGCCGCCATCGGCGACCACTCGACAAGATGTCCCACCGCCGTGCCCACCGTCGGCACGCCAACGACGGCGGCCTCCAGCAATACCAGCGGCCCGGCCTCGTGCAGCGACGACATCACCAGCAGGTCGGCGGCCTCCATCAGCGGGCGCAATTCGCGTTGGGTCTTGAAGCCGATAAAGCGCACCTGCCCGTCCAGCCCCAGCTCACGCGCCAAGCGCTGCATCTCGCCGTCGAGCGTATCCACGCCAACGATGTCCATGCGGAACGGCACGCCTTGCGCCGCCAATGCCGCCAGCGCGCGCAGCAAGGTCGGCTGGTCCTTCACGCGATTGAGGCTCGCCACATGCAGCAACCGCGCCGTTCCCGGCTCACGACGACGCGGTGGCAATGGCGGCCACGCCGCTATGTCAACGCCCAGCGGCAAACGTTGCGCTGCCACGCCCAGCGCCTGCAATGCATCGAGGATCGGCGCGCTCGCCGCCGTTACCGCGGCGGCCGCGCGCAAGGTCACCGCTTCGCGCACGCGGCTGATCCAACGCTGCCGCCCGCCATAACCGATCGCCGGCAACGCTATCAATTCGCCGCCGGCGATATGCACCAGCCCCGGACGCCGCAGCAGTTTCGCCGCCGTGATCGCGACCAGGCTGCAGGTGCCCGAGAAGATCGCCTGCACCGCATCGAACGGCGCGCGCCGGTGCTCGGCCGCGATCGCCGCCACCGCGCGCGAACGCTGCCGGCCATCGCCGATGTTGTGGATGGTCGCGCCGCGCAGCGTCCAGGTCGCCGGCTGGGGCTCCTGGCGCAGCACGAAGACGTGCACCTCGTGGCGTTGCGACAACTGCCCGATCAGCGCCAGGAAGGCGGGAATGACCCGCTCCTCGCCGCCGCGATCCACACCGCCGGGGAGCACCAGCGCCAGCTTCATGCGGCCTCCCATGCTGCTTCCCCCGGTCGCCCCGCCAGCAGCGCCGCGTAGTCCTCCGCCCAGCGCCGCCCCACCGCCGCGAACGACAGCTCCGCCTCGAAATGCGCACGCATCTCCGCCCGCGTCGGACCGGCGGTGGCCATCGCCACCAGCGCGTCCGCCAAGCGCCCCGTATCGCCGCACGGCCACAGCCGGCCGACGCGGCCCTCGCCGGTCAGCGCGCGGAAGGAAGGAATATCGGTCAGTACCGGCGTCGCGCCGCAGGCCATCGCCTCCAGCGCCGCATAGCCGCAACTCTCGGCGCGCGAACCGCTGACGAACAGGTCGGCGGCGCGCTGCAGAGTCTGCACCTGCTCATGCGGCACGCGGCCGAGCAGGTGCACGCGCCCGGTCAACCATGGATCGCGCGCGATCCGCGCCTGCACTTCATCGAGCAACGGCGCGCTGCCATACGCACACCACAGTTGCAGGTCCGGCAGGCGCCGCGCAGCGAGCGCCACGCCGTCGAGCACGGCCAGCGGATCCTTGCCGGCAGCCAGGTGGCCGACCCACAGCACACACGGATAACCATGCAGACCCGTCGCATAGCGCGCCTGGGCGCGATCGCCCATGCTGAAACGGCAGCTGGATTCGGGTATCGCGAACACCCGCAGGCCCGGCTTGAACAGCTTCGCGTCCACGAACGGCTGCGCCTGCGCCGGCGCGGTGAAGGCCACGCCCGCGGCCGCCGCGTACCAGCGCCGCCACTGCGCGCGCCTCCACCAGGGCGGCGGACGGTTGGCGTGGTCCTGCAGCAGGATCGGCAGCGATGGCAGGCGCCGGGCCAGCGCAAGCGCCTGCGGCGCGAAGTTAAGTCCATGCACATGCGCCAGCTCGGCGCCAACCCCGGCGAGTGCTGCAGCAAGGCGCCGGCCCCCTTCCTTGCCGTCGAGCGGAAGAAAACGGTAATCGACGCCATCGCGCACGAACTGCGCCTCGCGCGCCGAGTTCTGGATCACCGACACCCGCACGCCGGCCGAGGCGGCCGCATCCGCCACGTCCGCCAGCGTGTGCCAGTGCGTCGGCAGGTGCTCCGGCTCGATCTCCGCCGGCGCCTGCACCAGGTTGAGCTGGGCGACGTGCACGCGCGCGCCTACAGGCTCGACACCTGCGGCATGCGCAGCTTCACCCAGCGGTTGGCCAGGTCCAGCTCCCACGGCTGGTCGTAGCGGCGGTAGCGGTAGCGCCACGAGGCCATGGTGCGCAAGCCGTGCTTGGCCCAGCGCGGCGTGCGCATGTCCTGCACGGTGGGATAGCGGCAGCGCAGCACCGTCACGAAATCGTGGATGCGCTTGCGCAGCTTGTCGGTGAGCCAGGGCGCGTCGGCGTGGCAGGCGTAGTCCACCCACTGCGGCTGCGCCCATTCTTCCGGCGTGGCGGGAAACACCACCGGCTCGCCGTTGAGATCCAGCAGCGGCATCGACGCGCGCTTGCCGCGGTCGGTCTCGTGCTTGGCGCTCTCCGGCAGCGGCGTGTAGATGTAGACGATGATTTCCGAGGCAGGGTTGATCCGCTTCAGTTCGCGGATGAACTCGAAGGTGTGTTCGGTTTCTTCCTCGGTGTCCACCGGCGGCGCCACCATGAAGGACAGCTCCGGAATCACCCCGTTGCGCCGGCACAGCTCGGCCACCTCCAGCGTCTGGTCCGGCCGCGTGCCCTTGCGGATTTCCTTGAGCATCTTGCCGCTGGGCGATTCGGCGCCGATGTAGGCCATCTTCAGGCGGCTCTTGCGCACCAGCTTCCAGGTGCTCTCCGACAGGTTCAGCAGCGCGTCCGCGCGCGCATAGCACCACCACGGCAGCTCGAGCTTCGCCATCACTTCCAGCAGCGGGATCATCTCCACTTCGCGGTCGAAGAAGTTGTGGTCGAAGAACTGCACCGAGTCCGCGCCCAGCTCGTACTTCAGGTACTTCAGCTCGCGCTCCAGCCGCTGCGCCGCCGGTAGCGCCGTGGCGCCGCCGAACATCGCGTTCACGCCGCAGAAGGTGCAGCGGAAGCGGCAGCCCAGCGCCGCCTGGTGCCCGGCGGTGCGCCGGCCGAGGAAGGTGCGCGCCAGGTACTGGCGCGGGTCGCCCAGCTTGTCGTACGGCAGCTGCAGCGCGGGATCGCCGGGCACGAAATGGCGGCTGGGGTTGTGCACGTGTTCGTCGCCGCGCTTCCACGACAGGCCGGCGATCTTCTCGACAGGCCCCTGCCCGCCCAGCGCACCGACCAGCTCGGCCATGGTCTGCTCGCCTTGCGCGCGGATCGCGTAATCCACGTACGGCGCGGCCAGCGCGGTGTCGGTATACAGCGTCGGGAAATAGCCGCCCCACACGATCGGCACCTGCGGATGGCGTTGGCGGATCGCCTGGGACAGCTCGATCGACGGCGCCAGCTGCGGCCCGCCCATCACGCTCAGGCCCACCGCATCCACACCGCCCTGGTCCAGCGCGTGCAGCGTGGTGCGGATGAAATCGCGATCGACATTGCCGTCGATGACGCGGCTGCTGCCGCGACGGTCCAGCGCCGCGGCCAGGTTCAGCAGCGCCAGCGGAAAGCGTGCGCTGGAGCGCGAGGTGATGGTGGGGTTGATCAGCAGGGTATGGGGCATGGCGTGGGCGCTTCAGTACCGGCGCAGGCGAAAGACCAGCGCCACCGGCACGTGCAGGGCGATGGGATCGAAATGCGCGCCGGCGGGAATGTCGGCGGGATCGAGCATGGGTTCGCGCACTTCCTCGATGACCAGGTCCAGCGCCGCGCAGGCGCGGTGCCAATGGCTGTACAGATGCGGCGTATGGCGCGCGGCATAGCGCTCGCCGCCCGCCTTGAAGTCGCGCAGCCAACCCAGCGCGTGGCCGGTCGGATGGAAATCGCTGCACAGCAGCGTGCCGCCGGGCCTGGTCGCACGGCGCAGCTCGGCCAGTGCGCGCGGCAGGTCCTCGATATGCCCGAGCACCAGGCCGCTGACGGTGAAGTCGGCCCAGGCATCGTCGACAGGCAGTTCGACCACGCTGCCGCGCAGCAGGCTCAGTTCGACTTCCGGGCGCAGCTCGGCCAGCTCGTCATAGGCGCGATCGAGCATCGGCACCGACAGGTCCACGCCGGTGAGGCGCGTGGCGCCGCGGCGTGCGGCGTGGCGCAGGTAGCGGCCGCTGCCGCAGCCGGCATCGAGTACCGCGTGCTCGCGCAGATCGGCCGGCAACAGCGCGAGCATCGCGCGCTCCTCCGCCTGCATCACCGGATTGTGCGCATGCGCCGGATAGCTGGCCGCCCACAGCGCGTAGGCGGCTTCGGGTTCGAGGATCAGCGGGCGCGTCATGCCTGCGCTCCGGCTAGCCGGGCCGGCGCGGACTCGGCAAGCTCCAGGCCCGGTTCCAGCGCGAGCAGCGCGGGATCGGCCAGCGCCTGCGCCAGCAGCTTGGGACGGCCATCGAGCATCACCGGTACCGCGGCCACGCCGGCCGCGTCGAACCAGTCGGCGAAATCCGGATCGGCGATGCACGGCATGCCGTGGCGCGCCACCGCGCGCAGCTCGGCGCGGCTCAAGCCCACCAGGCTGTCGGCGGGCGCGCCGCCGGTATCCGCCACGATCACCAGGTCGGCTGGCGCACCCGGCACGAGCCGGCCATGCAGCGGCAGGCGCAACACGTCGGCGCCCTGGCACGTCGCCAGCGCCAGCAGTTCGGCGCTGCCGAGGCCGCCGACGACCGCGGCGACGCACAGTTCCTCCAGCAGGTCGCGCGCGCCGCTCAGGCGCGAATCGCTGCCCAGCGCCAGGCGTCCGGCCGCCTGCAGGCGGCGCGGATCGAGCGTGCGCCCCAGCAAGGTCAGATTGCTCGAAGGGCACCACACCACGGACGCGCCGCAGGCGATCACCTTGTCGATGTCCTGCTCGCCCAAGCCGACGCCATGCGCCATCACGGTGCGCGCATCGAGGCAGCCCAGTTGCTCCAGTTGCGCCAGCTCGCCCCGCGCCACCGCATCGGTGCCTTCGGCCAGGTGGATCAGCCAGGGCGCATCCGGCGGCGTCGCCTCGAAGCTCGCGCGCACCGGCGGACCGAAGGCCCAGCCCAGCGCATAGGCCCAGCCGTGGCCGCGCAGCAAGGTCACCGGGAAATCCGCCGCGTCCAGTTCGGCATGCCAGGGATCGTGGTGCGCCACGCAGGTGACGCCGGCCAGCAGGTTCTTCAGTGCACCGTGGCGCAGCCGCAAGGCCTTGGGCGTCTGCAACGCGGCGGCCACCGCCGGCTCGCGGAAATGCGCCTGGAACGCTTCGATCCAGGCATAGCTGTTGGGGAACGGCTGCTGTCGCGGCAGCGGCGGCACCGCATTGACCTGCAGGTGCTCGTGGGCGTTGACCAGGCCGGGAAATACCAGGTGGTCGCGCAGGTCAAGCGCAAACCCGTGCAGGGGCGGCGCATCGGCCACGCGTCCGGCGCGGATCGCCAGCGGCGCGCGCGCTGCGGCGCCCGAACCGATGACCGCCGCGCCATGCAGGATCGCGTCCACGGGCTCAGCGCCGGCGCATCACGATCAGGAAGTGATCGCCCATGTCGCGCAGCAGCGGCAGCGCGCCCCAGCGATCGTCCAGCAGTCCCAGCCGTTCGTAGCGCGCCGGGTTGCGGCGATAGCGCTCGACCAGGTACGGCGGCGGCATGAACAGGCTCAGCGCGCGGTAGTCCTCCAGGGCGAAATCGTCGGCGAACGCGCGGTAGAACTCGCGCGGCAGGTAATAGCGCGTCCAGATGGTGTGGCGGTTCATGCCCACCGCAGTGGCGCCGCGCGCGGCGCGCACGGTCGCACGGCGGAAACGGCCGCGCCGCAGATAGTGCGCGACCTCCCACGGACAGATCCGGCCGATCACCGAGAACACCAGCGCGCCGCCCGGCCGCACCAGGCGCGCGCATTCGGCCGCGACGGCGGGCAGATCCAGCGCGCAATTGAGCGGGCCGAAGTTGGAATACATGCCGTCGAACGGACCGTCGAACCGTTCGCCCGAGCCGTCCGCGATGCGCTCCAGCTGCTGCACGCCGATATGCGCGGCGTGCACCTCGCCTTCCAGTCCTGCCGCCATTGCGCGCTCGCGCGTGCGCTCGACCATGCGCGGCGACCAGTCGGTGGCCAGCACGCGGAAACCGCGCTGGCCGAATTCCACCGCATCGATGCCGGTGCCGCAGCCCAGGTCCACCAGCCGCGAGCCCGGTTCGAACAGGCGCTGCACCGTGTCCCACAGAGTCAGGCGCATGCGCTGGATCAATTCGTTGTTGCCGCGCGGGCCGTCATAGTCGGCCGCGACGCTGTCGAAAGCGCGCTGGGTGTCGAGCAGCCGTGCCTCGTCGAGGGCGGCGGGGTCGGCTTGATGGGGACTGCTCATTTCCAACGTGGATTCTCCTGACTGACCTCTGCGGTGCACATCACTGTTGCGCTCCGCCCGTACCCTCACCCCTGCCCCTCTCCCGGTGGGAGAGGGGTTCACCTCATCGTTCCAAATTGGAACCCTTCTCCCTCCGGGAGAAGGTGGCGGCAGCCGGATGAGGGTGCGGGCGGAGCGGTGCACATCACTCTTGCGCTTCGCCCGTACCCTCACCCCTGCCCCTCTCCCGGCGGGAGAGGGGATCACCTCACCGTTTCAAAGTGGAACCCTTCTCCCTCCGGGAGAAGGTGGCGGCAGCCGGATGAGGGTGCGGGCGGAGCGGTGCACATCACTCTTGCGCTCCGCCCGTACCCTCACCCCTGCCCCTCTCCCGGCGGGAGAGGGGTTCACCTCATCGTTCCAAATTGGAATCCTTCTCCCTCCGGGAGAAGGTGGCGGCAGCCGGATGAGGGTGCGGGCGGAGCGGTGCACATCACTCTTGCGCTTCGCCCGTACCCTCACCCCAACCCCTCTCTCCCACGGGGACTACCTTCGGGTCGCCGAGGAGAGGGGCTTTAAGGTAAGTGCCGTTCACGCACTCATCGGTTGCCTCGCCCGCCGCCTCGCATCCAGCGCCACCGCCACGAACAACCCAAGCCCCAGCCCGCCCAGCAGCCCCACGCCCAGGATCAGCACGCGGTTGGGCGCGACCGGATGGTCCGGCTGGTAGACCGGCCACGGCATCGAGGTGGCGAAGGTGTAGTTCGCGCTCAGCCGGGCCACCAGGTCGGCGCGGCTCTGGCGCAGCTCGCGCACCTCGGTCTCCTTGCCGGCCAGCAGCAGGCCGGCGGCGACGGCGTTGTCCTTGCCGGCGGCGGCCGTGCGCTGCAGCTCGTCGCGCTCGGCGGTCGCCGCGCGCAGGTCGTTCTGCACTTCGTCGAGGCGTTCGCGTGCCTGCGCCAGCGGCTCCTGCTGCAGGCTGCCGTGCACCGCCTGCAGCCGCGTCACCGTCGCCAGCACCAGCTTTTTCGCCTGCTCCGGCGAGGCGGCGCGCACGCTGAGCTTGATCAGGCCGGCATAGAACGACGGCTCGGCCTTGAGGCTGCCGCGGTAGGCGCCGGCCTCGGGCGACTTCGGCGCCAGGCCGACGCCCTGCACCACCTCGTCCTGGAAGGCGCGTGTCTGCAGGCGCTCCAGCACGCGCTGGAACGGCTCGGGCCGCGGATCCTGCCCGGTCGGCGCGGTGCCGACCTGGCCCACCTGCACCCAGGCGGTGGCTTCATAGCGCGGCTTGGCGAGCAAGGCATAGGCGACGGCGAGCGCCAGCACCGCCAGCAGCGCGATGGCGAAGCCGCGCCACTGGCGCAGCAGCAGCCGCCACAGATCGATCAGATAGATTTCGTCATGGTGCATGGTGGTCCACTCGGGGCAGCGGGAAAGGAACCGGCCGTTGCGGCAGCCAGGCGGCGAACAATTGCATCAGCAGGCACAGCGCGATGAAGCCCGCGCTCATGAAGGTGTAGGCCTGCGGTGCGAACGGCGCCATCGCCGCCACGTAGGCCATGCGCAGGAAGATCAGCAGCGAGAACAGCGAGGTGGACGCGCGCAGGCGCCGCGCGCTCCACACGAGCATCGCGTACAGCCCGAGCATCGCCGCCACCGCGCCGGCCGGGCCGAGCGCCAGCAGGAACGGGAAATACTCAGTGCCCACATTGATGGTGGGCGAATCCAGCGGGATGCCGGTGCCGGCGGTGGCGATCGAGCCGCGCAGCGGCACCACCTGGTTCAGCAGGAAATCGGCGTTGTGGTAGCCCTTGGCCAGGATCGCGGCGAAGTTGTACGGCCCCGCGGTGAGATACAGCAGCAGCCATTTGATGCCCGGCGGCGATTCGCGGTACAGCGCGCCGAACGGCAAGGTCACGCCCTCCAATGGCCCCGAGCGCAGGATGCCCAGCGCCGCGAACAGCACCGCGCCGACCAGCCCCAGCAGCAAGACCGTCGGCCACGGCAGGCGCAATTCGCTGCGGCGCCGCATCACCAGCACCAGCGCCACCGAGAACAAGCTGGCGAAGATGCGGTTGCGGTCGATCACCAGGATAGGAAACACGATGCCTGCCGCGACCAGCGCATAGCGCAGGCCACGCTGGCGCGCGCACAGCAGGCCCACCGGCGGCAGCACCCAGCACCAGGCGGACAGGTGCCGGATATGTTCGCGCCCGCCCTCCATCTGCGCATAGGCCGAGGGCTTGTCCAGCAGCGGGATCGGGAACATCGCCAGGTCCAGTACGCAGAACAGCGCCACCAGCGCGCAGAACGCGAACGCGACCAGCGCTTCGCGCGTGCCGGCGTACTCGCGCACGGCGATGCGCTCGAACGGCGGCAGGCGCACGCCGCTCAACGTATCCAGCGCCAGCATCGCCAGCGCCGCGGCGATCAGCAGCAGCACGCCGTCGAGATAACCCTCCGGCAGATCGTAGGTAAGCAGCGTCGCCCCGCAGGCCAGCAGCATCGGCAGGCCGAGATAGGTCGAGGGGCGGCGCAGCAGCGCTTTCATGCCCGCTCCGCCTCCGGATGCGCGGACGGCAGCCGCATCCGCGACACGCCGCGCAAGGCCAGGCAGGCCGCCATGCGCAGCGCCACGCGCAGCGGACGGCGCTGCAGGAAGGCGATCTTGGCGCCGATGTAGTGCGCCTGCGCCTTCAGCAGCTGGCGGTCCGGGCCGTCGAACAGCTCGACCCGGCGCAACGCCACCCGCCGCGACTCGGCCAGGTTGGCCACGCGCGTCGCCACGTGGCGGGTCTTGCTCAGGTTGGCATCGTGCAGGCGATAACCGCACACCGGCAGATCGATGAAGCCCAGCGCATCGCGCGCCACCAGGCGCAGGAAGAAATCCCAGTCGTCGATGCGCAGCTCTTCCGTCCATCCGGCGATGGCGCCGGGCGCGGTACGGCGCAGCAGCGCCACCGGCCCGCCGATCGCCCAGTGGCGGATCACCGCGCGGCGGATGCCTTCGTCGGTGGCGTACTGGCGCTTGTCCACGCGATGCAGGCCGCGCATGCCGCTGTCGTGCAGGCGGTTGCCGTAGCAGTCGACCACCACCGAATCGCCGACCACCGCCCATTTGCGCGGATGCGCCTGCAGATAGCGCACCTGCGCCTCCAGGCCGCCGGGCAGCAGGAAATCGTCGCTGGCACCGAGCTTGAGGAAATCGCCGCGGGCGAGCGAGGCCAGCTCGTTGAGCGTGGCGGCCACGCCACGGTTCTCTCGGCGGCGGAAGATCACCGGCAGCTCGCCCTCGTGCCGCGCGATCCACTGCGAAATCTTGCCGGCGGTGCCGTCGACCGAACCGTCGTCGACGATCACCAGCTCCTTGGTCGGATACGGATCCTCCAGCACGCTGTCCAGGCAGCGCAGCACGAAGCGCTCGTGGTTGTGCGCGGGGATGAGCACGGAGACCAGCGGCCAGCGGCTGTCGGTCAGGGTCCGTTCGCTGCCCATGGCTACAGCCTCCTCAGGTAGCGCCGGGCCACCAGCAGGTTGAAGAAGAGATAGAACAGGTAATTCAGCGCGAACGCGTAGACCGCGCCGGGCAGCCCGTACCAGCGGGTGAACACGAACACCAGGCCCAGATAGCTGGCCGCGAAGACGAACTCCGACAGCACGAACAGGCCGGTCATGGCCTTGGCCAGCATCAGGTAGGACAGCACGAAGGAGCCGATCTTGATCACGTCGCCGATCAGCTGCGGCCCGTACAGCGCATTGGCGGCGGCGAAGTCGGCGCTGAACAGCGCGCGCGTGACCCATTCGCGTGCCACGTATACCAGCAGCGCCAGCACCGCCGCCGCCGGCAGCAGCTGGCGCCAGGCCTGGGCCAGTTCGCGCTTCAGCTCCTCGCGCTCGCGCACCGCGGCGAGCCTGGGCAGGTAATAGACGTTGATGGCGGTGGTGAGGAACAGCAGGTAGGCATCCGACACCCGCGTCACTGCCTGCCAGTAGCCGACCTGCTCCCAGCCGAACTGCGCGGCCAGGTGGTCGCGCACGGCGATATTGACCAGCGGCGCGCACAGCGCGGAGCTCAAGGTCATCAGCGAGAACGTCGCCAGCCGCACGATCATGTCGCGGTCGAAACCGGCGCGCAGCATGCCCGGCCGGAAGTCCGGGCTGCGCCACCAGGCGGGCAGCCCGATCGCCAGCCACAGCAGCTGGCCCAGTACCAGCGCGAGCAGCGCGCCGTACAAGCCCTGCTGCCAGGACAGCCACGCCGCCAGCGCGATGCTCAGCGCCGAACCCACCACCTGGATGAAGACCAGCCGGCGCACGTCCATGAAGCCGTTGATCACCGCCAGCAGATAGTTGCTGAAGGCGATGCCGACCTGGGCGAAGGCCAGCACGCGCAGCAGGCTTTCGTAGCGCACGTCGTCCAGCAGCCACAGCGCGAGCTGGCGGCTGAACAGCAGCGCCGCCAGGCCCATCAGCACCGCCGCGCACAGCGCATAGCCGAGCGCCGCGCGCAGCAGGCGCGCCAGGCGTTCCGGATCGTCGCGGTACTCGGCCACGTACTTGACGATGGCCGCGCTGATGCCGCCGCCGGCGAGCACCGCCAGCAGCGACATCAGGCTCATGAACTGGCCCAGCTTGCCGACGCCGTCCGGCCCGGCCGCCCACGCCACCAGCTTGACCACCACCAGGCCGGCGACCAGCCGCGCGGCAGTGCCGATGGCGCTGTACAGGCCGGCGCGCGCGATGTTCATGCGCTGCCCTTGAACGCGCGGCAGGCGGCGATGACGCGTTCGACCGCGGCCTCGTCCAGCGCCGGATTCAGCGGCAGGCTCAGCACTTCCGCATGCAGCCGCTCGGTCACCGGCAAATGGATGCGATGCCATTCGGAATAGGCGGGCTGGCGGTGCGCCGGCACCGGGTAATGCACCTGGGTGTGGATGCCCCAGGCTTGCAGGTGCCGCTGCAGCGCGTCGCGGCGCCGGCAGCGCAGCACGAACAGATGCCACACGTGCCCGTCCTCGCGCGTCACCTGCGGCAGCGCGATCGCCGGGTGCACGATGCCTTCGCGATAGCGCCGCGCGATGCGGCGGCGGAGCAAAATCTCCTCGTCCAGGTGGGCGAGCTTCACCCGCAGCAGCGCGGCCTGCAGTTCGTCCAGGCGCGAATTCACGCCTTGGAAAAGATGGTGATATTTGGTTTCCGAACCGTAGTTGCGCAGCGCGGCGACGCGGCGCGCCAGCGCATCGTCGCTGGTGGTGACCGCACCGCCGTCGCCCAGCGCGCCGAGGTTCTTGGTCGGAAAAAAGCTGAAGGCCGCGGCATCGCCGAAAGCGCCGGCCTTGCAGCCGTCCAGCGCGGCGCCGTGCGCCTGCGCCGCGTCCTCGATCAGCAGCAGGCCGCGCCGGCGCGCCAGCGCGGCCAGCACCGGCATCTCCGCCAGTTGGCCGTACAGGTGCACGGCGATGATGGCGCGCGTGCGCGGACCGATCGCCAGCTCCACCCGAGCCGGGTCGAGATTGAAGGTGAGCGGATCCGGTTCCACCGGCACCGGCACCAGGCCGCTCTGGCTCACCGCCAGGAAGGTGGCGATGAAGGTGTTGGCCGGCACGATCACCTCGTCGCCTTCGCGCAGCACGCCCAGCCCGACGTAGGCGCGCAGGATCAGCGCCAGCGCGTCCAGGCCGTTGCCCACGCCGAGCGCGTGGCGCACGCCGCAGTAGTCGGCGAACTCGCGCTCGAACGCTTCCAGCTCGCCGCCGAGGATGTACCAGCCCGAATCGATCACGCGCGCGGCGGCGGCTTTCAGCGCCTCGGCATAGCGCGCGTTGACCGCCTGCAGGTCGAAGAACGGGACGCTCATGCGAGCACCCATTCGTAGAAATCGTGCACCGCGGCGCGCGCGCCGAAGCGTTCCTTCTGCGCCACCAGGCCGGCGTTGAGCACCTGGCCGGCCTGCTCGGTGGAAATGCCGAAACTGAAATGGCGCTTGTGCGCGTAAGTGCGTTCGATCAGCTCGCCCAGCAGCAGGCTCAGCGCATGGCGTTGCCGGCCGGACTCCGAGGCGGCCAGGTATTGGGTGTGCACCGCCGGACCCAGGTCGTAGACCAGCGCCGCGGCCAGCAGTTCGTTGTCGTCGGCGACTTCGTGCAGCACGATCTGTTCGGGAAAGCGGCCTTGCAGCAGGCGCAGTTCCGCCAGCGTGTGCACCGGTGCGGCGTCATGCCTGGCCAATACCTGCACCAGCAAGGCATGGAAGGCGGCGAGGTCGCCGCCCGTGCGCACGGCCAGGCCTGCCTTGCGCGCCTTGCCGATGGCACGGCGCCGCTCCTCGGTGAAGCCGGGCGGTTCGCGCAGCGCGATCACCGACGACAGGTCGCGCCGCACCAGGCGCGCGCCGAGCCGGTGCAGCGCGTACAGGTCTTCTTCGGCCGGATAGGCATGGAATACATGCGGCACCGCCTTGTAGAGCAGCCGCCGCGCACCCTGCTCGTGGTAGTGCGCGCCGATCCGCTCGAACGCTTCCAGCGCCGCCTCGGCACGCAAGGCGTGCGAGCTGATCAGGCCGGCATAGGTCAGCCCGCCATGGCTGCTCACCTGCTCGCCGTCGCGGTTGGCGGGAAACACCGCCACCAGTTCGCCGTCCTTCTCGACCAGCAGCGAGGCGTCCTCGAAACGCCCGGCGTGATAGTCCATGTAGCCGCGCCGGTGCAGCAGGTTGCCGTTGCGCGAGCGCGCCACCAGCGCATCCCAGGCCGTGGCGTCGACGGGCGCGTAGGGCCTAACCGAGAGCATGAGCGCCCTCCCCGGCCGTGACGATGCGCAGGTCTTCGTCCAGTGCGGCCTCGGCCAGGCCGAAGCCGGCCTGGCCCATGTAGTTGCCGTTGTAGAACATCAGCAGCCGGCGGCCGTGGCGCAGCAGCGCCGGATAGCACAGCGCGCGCGCATCCCAGCCGTCCCGCGACGGCTCGATGCCGAGCGCTTCGTCGTGGCGCTCCCACTGCACGCCGTCGTCGCTGAAGGCCACGCCGGGCTGATAGCGGCCGGCGCGATCGCCCCAGGTGAAGTACATGACGTAGCGGTCGCCGAAGCGATACACGCGCGGCCGGCCGATGCGGTATTCGTCGCCGCCGGGCAGCAGGCAGATGCGGTCGCCGCGCGGGATCGCGCTCAGGTCGCGGGTCTCGGCATAGCAGATGTGATAGCGCGGGAACGGCCGGCCGCCGATCGATTCCCAGTCGTCGCCCACCGCATACCAAAGGCGCCACAGGCCGTCGTCATAGTGCGCGCTGTGGATCGCGGCGATGGTGCTGCGGCGTGGCGCGCGATCCAGGATCGGCGTTTCCTGCACGCGCTGGAAACGTTCGCCGCCGTCGGTCGACAAGGCCAGTCCGCTGAAGGCGAGGAACTTGGCCTTGGCCACCTGCTGGAAACCCACGTAGAACAGATGCAGCCCTCCCGGCGCGGCGACCACGTCGCCCAGGATCATGCCGTTGTCGTCGAAACAGCCGCCGCGGCCGATGTCCAGCACCGGGCGCTTGCTCACGCCCAGCACGCGCGTCGGTTCGTCCGCCGCCAGGTCGGCATAGCCGAGCCGGCTGACGCCGTCGCCGTCGCGAAAGCCCGCGTAGACGCGGATGCGCTCCTCGTCGAGCAGCCAGGGCGTGGGCGTCAGCGCGGAATGGCGCATCCAGCCGCCCACGCCGTGGCGCGCGACGTCGAATACCAGGCCGCGCTTGGTCCAGATCTGCCGGTTGCGAGCGGGCATGCGCGCTAGAACCTCACGTCCAGGCTGGACTTGTCCGGCAAGGCGCGCGCCGGCGAACCCACGTAGACCTTGCCCGGCTCGGTATCGCGCACCACCAGGGCACCGGAGCCGATCACATTGTCCGCGGCCACTTTCACGCCGTCGTTGAAGGTCGCGTTGACGCCGACGAAACTGCTTTCGCCGATCTCGCAGAAACCGGAAATCACCGCGTGCGAGGCGACGAAGACATGGTCGCGCACCACCGTGCGATGGCCGACGTGGTTGCCGCTCCACAGGATGCAGTTGTTGCCCACCCGCACGAACGGCTGGATCACGTTGTTCTCGAAAATAAAACTGTTCTCGCCGATCTCGGCGTTGCGCCACACGAAGGCGTGGCTGCTGACATAGCTGGCAAAGCGGTAGCCCTTGCCCTTGCCATCCAGGTACAGGCGCGTGCGCAGGCGGTTGAGGCCGGTGGCGGGAATGGCCACGAACAGCTCCGCCTCGCCCGGGGCGTAATGCGCGGCAAGGTCTTCGTAAGCCAGCACCGGCCGTCCTGCCAGCTCGGTCTCTCTGAGGTAGGCGCGCTCGACGCTGAAGGCGACCACGTCGTAGTCGCTGTCGTGCTCGAAATACTCGCAGGCGATCCGCGCCATCTCGCCCGCGCCGACCAGCACCAGCGGCCGGCTCATGCCACCGCGCCCCCGAGGCGGTGGAAGCCGTTGGCCTCGCGCAGGAATTCGTCGTAGTCGGTGATGTAGTCGGCCGGATCGTAGAACTGGTCGGCCAGCACCATCAGCACGCAGTCGTCGCTGAAGTCGTACAGCTCGCGCCAGACCATGTCGCCCAGCAGCAGGCCCTGGGCCGGATCGTTCAGCACCACCTCGACCGGCCCGGTGCCGTCGTCGAGCAGGATGGTGACCGAGCCGCGCACGGCCACCGCCAGCTGCTTGAGACGGCGGTGCGCGTGACGGCCGCGGTGCACGTTCGGCTCGGTGGCGTACACGTAGTACACCCGCCGGATCTCGAACGGCACGTTGCGCTCCTGTTCCAGCGCCACCAGCATGCCGCCGTGGTCGCCGTGCTTCTGAAACTGGATGCGTTCGATGTCCATGGTGGCTGGCTCTGCGCTCGTGTGAGTACGACCTGTTCGAGGCTGAGTGCCGGTGGTGAGGGGAAAGGTTGCGAACGCTTCCCGCAGATGACGCAGGTTGGGGTGAGCCGCAGGCGAACCCCAACGTTGCGGAGCATGGACAGGCTCAGGTTGGGGTTCGCCTGCGGCTCACCCCAACCTACGCCAGCTTGCAACCTTTCTCGATCCAAGCGGCACACACGCCGCAGACACGACGCGCGGGGATCGCTGGATGGGTTCGAGGTACGAGGACAAGGCGGACATGGCGATGCCGGGCAGCACGCCCGCCATCGCAAGCCAGGACAAGCACGAACCGATCTCCCGCCCGCGCGGCATGGCGATCCTCCACTGGACCACGGTGTTGCTGCTGATTGCCGCGGCGGCGTTCGCGCTCACGCGTGACGAGGTGGCCGGCCGCGTCGCGCGGCAATGGCTGCTGGAAGGCCATCGCCATACCGGCCTGCTGGTGCTGTTGCTGGCAGTGCTGCGCATCGCGCTGCGTTTCCGCGGCGGGCGCCTGCCGCAGCTCATTCACTCCAGGCTGGTACGCATCGCCGCCTGGCTCACCCATGCGGCGCTGTACCTGATCCTGCTCGGCCTGCCGCTGCTCGGCTGGGCGCTGAGCAATGCCGAAGGCAAGCCGGTGTACCTGTTCGGCGCCGCCCTGCCCGCGCTGGTCGCCGAGGACGAAGACCTCGCCGACGCCTTGCTGGTCTGGCACCAGGATGTCGCCTGGGCCCTGCTCGCGCTGGTGCTGCTGCATATCGGCGCGGCGCTCTATCACCACTTCGTGCGGCGCGACGACGTGCTGCGCTCGATGTGGCCCTGGCGTCCGCGCTGACCGCTCGTTGCAACCCCCTCTCGCAACACCACCCCTCGAAACATCAAGGAGGTTTCATGCTGTCTCTGCCGTACCGCCGGATGGCGCGCCGGACGCGGAACATGACCGTGCTGTACGGCGTGGGCGCCGCGTTCTCGCTGGCCTGCACCACCGCGCAGGCCATTCCCGTGTATGCCCGCCAGACTGGTTCCGCCTGCGCGGATTGCCATGCGGGCTCTTATGGTCCCGCGCTCACGCCCTACGGCATGCGCTTCAAGCTCAACGGCTATACCGACACCGGCGGCAAGGGCTTCAAGCTGCCGGTGGCCGCGCAGTTGATCGGCACGCGCAACGTGCCCGCGCGCGGCGAGAGTTCCAACCGGCTCACCGAGGCGGACGTCTATCTGGCCGGCCGCCTGACCGACCAGGTCGGCGGCTATGTGAAGGTGAGCAGCAATAACGATGGCCACAACCGCTTCGACACCAAGCTGAGCGATGTCGACCTGCGCTTCGTGGCGAAGGAGCTGAAGCTCGGCGGCAAGGACCTCACCCTGGGCGTGAGCGTCAACAACAACCCCGGCTTCCAGGATCCGATCGCCGCCCTGCCCGGCGCCTCCTCGCTGGGCCCGCCCGGCGTCACCGGCACCGTGCTCAATCCGTCCAGCCCGAACGCGCCGGCCAACCGCGTGATCGGCGCCACCGTGTACGGCCTGTACGACTCGCGCTGGTACGGCGAGGCGGGCACCTACAACTCGCTGCAGCGTTCCACCCAGGACCGCCTGGGCTACAACCCCAATGGCGACCCGGGCAAGCTGCACGACACCGGCTACGTGCGCTTCGCCTACATGCGCGACCTGCGGCGCCAGTTCTTTTCCGCTGGCGTGGTCGCGCTGAGCACCAAGCGTGAGCTGCCGCGCACCGGCGGCCCGAAGGACAAGCTCACCGACCTGGGCTACGACCTGACCTACCAGTACCTCGGCAACCGCGAGCACATCGTGCAGCTGAGCTACGTGAACATCCTGGAGCAGCGCAAGTACGGCAGCCTGCCCACGCCGCTGGCCAAGCCGCGCGGCACGGTGCACGACCAGGTGGCGACGGCCGCCTATACGTTCAAGCAGAGCTATACCCTGCTGGTCTCGCACATGGTCAGCACCGGCTCGCGCGATGACGGGCGTTTCTTCCCCTATGGCGTGCCGAACACCACCGCCAACCTGATCAGCCTGTACTGGGTGCCGTTCGGCAAGGACGACTCGTACACCGCGATGGCCAACCTCAAGCTCGCCGCCAACTGGTTCCGCTTCACCCGCTTCAACGGCGCCAGCGACAACATCTTCGGCGCGCCCGGCACCAATGCGCGCGACTTCAATGCTTTCTCCATCACCGCCAGTGTGGCGTTCTGACCCGGATGACGACGCGTGAAGACTTCCAGCCTTAAGCGAAACTTTCGCAATCTTGCCCTCGGCGTACTTGCCTGCGCCTGGATGACTGCCTCGCCGGCCTTCGCCGGCGATGCCTCCGCCGGCTCCGACGTGTTCAAGAGCGAATGCGCCGAGTGCCACAGCATCAAGGAAGGCCGCAACAAGAAGGGCCCCAGCCTGTTCGGCGTGGTCGGCCGCAAGGCCGCGGCCGTGCCGGACTACGAGTACTCGGATGCGTTGCGTGCGCAGTCCGCGTGGGTGTGGACACCGGAACAACTGCACAGTTATCTCGGCCAGCCGGCCAAGCGCGCCAATCCAGGTACGAAAATGAAATACGATGGGCTGAACGATCCAAAGCAGCTCGACGATCTCATTTCCTACCTGGGCACGCTCCACTGACGACATCGCTCGCCGCGCCACGCAACACCTCGCCGCTACGCTGGGCCCTGCCCGCCGTGGCGGCGATCTGCATGGCGCTGCCGCTGCATGCGACTACCGTCGGCGGCGGCACGCTGGGTGGCGGCATCGCGCTCAGTTCGCAGCTGGTCGACCGCGGCCAGGCCGTGACCAAGGCCACGCCGATCCTGCAGGGCCTGCTGTCGTGGACCACGCCGGACGGCTGGGCGCTGGGCGTTTCCGCCAGCGCGCAGGCGCGCACGCCGGGGCGGATGGTCGAGGCGATGGGCCAGCTGTCGCATTACTGGACGCTCACCGACGACTGGTCCATGCAGGCCGGCGCGATCTATTACAAATATCCGGCCGGCAGCCGCTTCTTCGACCGCAGCGAGGCCGGCCTGCACTGGAGCTGGCGCGACGTGCTGACCGTCGGCGTCTCGGCTACCCACTTCACCCACGCCGACCATGAGCGCACCCGCGGGGGCGCCGATGCCAACTTCCATTGGCCGCTGACCGACGAGCTGTCCCTGTCGCTCGGCGCCGGGGTGGCCAAGTCCTATTTCGACCCCTACCCCTATTACCGCTACGGCCACGCCGGCCTGGCCTGGACCCGGGGCGCCTGGCGGGTCGAGCTGGACCGGGTCGCAGCGGATGTGAAGACGCCCCGCTACTGGCGCTCCCGCTCCCCCGAGGCGGAGCCCTGGGTGGCGACCGTGCTTTGGTCCTTCTGACCGACTTGCGGCGGGTCGCGACCCGGGCGCAACCTTTTACCGTCCACCCGGCACCCATGACGACAGCCCCGCCGCTTTTCGACCGGTGAACTGACGACCATGAACGAAGCCGACATCGAAGCCGACGCCACCGACCGAGCGCTGCTGCAGCGCATGGCGGCCGGCGATCGCGTGGCGCTGGCCACGCTGTACCGCGGCTACAACGGCCGCCTGGGCCGTTTCCTGTCGCGCCTGACCCGACGGCCGGACGTGATCGAGGAAGTGATCAACGACTGCTTCTGGATCGCCTGGCAGAAGGCCGGCACGTTCCAGGGCGATTCGCGCGTGTCCACCTGGATCATGGGCATCGCCTACCGCTGCGGCCTGAAGGCGCTGCGCCAGCACGGCGACGAGCCGATCGAGGACGACGCCCTGTACGGCGACCGCGCGCCCAGCCACGACCCCAGCGAGGACCACGAGCTGCGCGACTGGCTGGGCAAGGCGCTGGACCGCCTGACGGTGGACCAGCGCGTGGTGCTGGAGCTGGTCTACGGCGTGGGCCATTCGCTCAACGACGTGGCGGTGATCATGCAGTGCCCGGTCGGCACGGTGAAGGCGCGGCTGTTCCACGCGCGAGTGCGCTTGCGCAATGTCTTGCCGGATCTTGCCGGCGAATCCTCAGCGCACGCCGGAGGTGCGCCATGACGTTTTCGATCAACGCCAGCCGGGATTGCGCCCGCGCCTGGGAAGCCATGCCCTGGGTGTTGCAGGGCCACGCTACGCCCGAGCAGGCGCAATGGCTGGACGCCCACCTCGCACAATGCGAAGCCTGCCGCGTGGAATACGCGCAGCAGATCCGCCTGCGCGATGCGCTGTCGCTGCCGGCCGATGTCGCGGTCGACGCCAACGCGGGGCTGAAGCACCTGCTCGACCGCCTGGACGCGCACGACGCCGAAGCGGCACTGCCCGCAAAGGCGCGCACGCACAACAGCTGGCTGCTGCGCGGCCTGGCCGCCGCGGTGGTGCTGCAGGCGCTGGGCATCGGCATGCTCGGCCTGAAGCTGTACCGCGAACAGGGCGCGGCCGACTACCGCACCTACAGCAGCCAGGACGCGGCCCCCGCGCCGGCCGGCGCGATCCGCGTGGTCCCCGACGCCGCCATGAAAGTGGCCGACTGGAACACGCTGGTGCATGCGCTGCACCTGCAGGTGGTGGGTGGACCCAACGAGGTCGGTGCCTACACCGTGGTCTCGTCCGGCACCGCCACCACCCAGGCCGAGGTGGTGCGGCAACTGCGCGCCGCGCGCGGCATCCGCATGGCCGAGCCGGTGGCCGCCGCGCCGTGAAGAAACTGCCGCGCGCCTGCTTCGCCGCTGCCATGGCGCTCATGCTGAGCGCCTGTGCTTCCGCGCCGGCGGCGTCGCTCGGACAACGTGCTTCGACGCCGGCGGCATCCGCCGCGGCCTCGATGGACAGCCGGCGCGACATCGTGCTGGCCGTCGCCAATCCACTCGATCCGCCGGGCACCCACGCCGGCTCCAGCCTGGTCGGCTATGTGCCGCCGGGCCACTACGGCGCCGGCCAGCGCGCGGTCTCGCAGCTGGACGATCTCAAGCAGCACTACGGCCTGCGCGAAGTGGTCGGCTGGCCGATCAAGGCGCTGGGCCTGTTCTGCATCGTGGTGGAGCCGCCCGCGGGCGCCGATCGCGATGCGCTGCTGCAGGATCTGGCCAAGGACGGGCGCGTGAAGCTGGCGCAGCCGCTGCAGAACTACGAGGTCTATGCCGACCCGCCGCAGCAGGGCGCGCACAAGTACAACGATCCCTATGCGGACCTGCAGCGCGGCTTCGTCGAAACCGACGCCGCGGTCGCGCATGAGGCCAGCCAGGGCGGCGGCGTGCACGTGGCCATCGTCGACACCGGCGCGGACCTGACCCATCCGGACCTGAAGGGCCGCATCGCCGACACCCACAATGCGGTGGACGACGACCAGGCCGCCTTCGACGGCGACGCGCACGGCACCGAAGTGGCCGGCATCATCGCGGCGATGGGCGACAACCACCAGGGCATCGTGGGCATGGCGCCGAAGGCGCAGCTCAGCGTCTACAAGGCCTGCTGGTATGCCGACCGCAACGCCGGCGCGCGCTGCAATTCCTTCACCCTGGCCAAGGCGCTGGCCGGCGTGCTGGACACGGATGCGCGCGTGGTCAATCTGAGCCTGGGCGGACCGGCCGATCCGCTGCTGGGCAAGCTGCTGGACGAGCTGCTGCGGCAGAAGCGCATCGTGGTCGCCGCGCGTCCGCCGGATGGCGACGCCAACGGTTTTCCCGACAACTCGCCGGGTGTGATCGTGGTGCGTTCCAGCGCCAGCACGCCCGCACCGCCGGGCGTCGTCAGCGCGCCTGGCAGCGACATCCTCACCACCCAGCCCAATGGCGGCTACGACTTCACTTCCGGTTCGTCGATGGCCGCGGCGCATGTCACCGGCATCGTGGCCTTGCTGTTGTCGATCGCGCCGGATCTCGACGCGGACTCGATCCGCAAGCTGCTCCTGCTGGACGGCGCCAGGCCCGACGGCCTGCACCAGGTAAACGCAGCCGTGGCGGTGCAGGCCCTGCGCACTTCGCTGCGCCACGCAGGATCGCCTTGAACGTCGGCGCGCTGCCGTAGCGCGCGCCGCGGCCCCTCCTCACCGCGCAGCGGCCCGAAATGACATGGCATGCGGATGCCAGCCGATTTATTCGTATGCGCCTGCGCGTTGTCGCATGCCCCGGGGCATGGCGCCATGCGTGCGACACCGTCGCGCGCATGCTGCGCGGCCTGCGCGTTGCGCACCTCCTTCCCCAATCAGCGCCCTTCTCATGACGACCACTTCCCGCCGCCAGTTCCTGCAGTTGTCCGCCCTCGCCATGGCTTCGGCTGCCGCCCCCTGGGCCGATGTCCACGCGCGCGCGCTGCCCAAGCCGGGCTTCCCGCCGCTGCCGGCGCACCGCCCCACCGGGCAGGAAGCGTTGGAGCGCCTGCTGCAGGGCAATGCACGCTTTGTCGCCGGCAAGGGTTCGGCCGCGTGCCGCACGCCGGACGATTTCGCCAAGGTCGCGCAAGGCCAGGCGCCGTTCGCCGCGATCATCGCCTGCGCCGATTCGCGCACCGCGCCGGAAATCATCTTCGACCAGGGCGTGGGCCAGCTCTTCACCGTGCGCGCGGCGGGCAATGTGGTGGCCGGCAGCGGGCCGGTGATGAAGGGCAGCATCGAGTACGCGGTGGCCGAACTGGGTGTATCGCTGATCCTGGTGCTGGGCCACAGCGAATGCGGCGCGATGAAGGCCGCCATCCAGTTCCGCCACGAACAGAACAAGCCGGCCGGCGCGATCGACGACCTGCTGGAACTGATCTATCCCGCCGTCGACCAGACCGTCGAGCAGGACGAAGAACTCAGCGGCAAGGCGCTGCAGAAGCAGGTCACCTACAACAACGTCAACAACGGCGTGCAGCGCCTGCGCGGGCTGGAGCCGATCATCGCGCCCGCCGTGCGCTCGGGTTCGTTGATGGTGGCCGGCGCGGTGCACGACCTGGCGACGGGCGTGGTGACCGTGTGGCCGAAACTGTCGTGACCGGCCGTCAAGCCGATTCGCCGATGGCATAAGCCACCGCGTCGGCCTTCAGGGAAAGCAGGATCCTGGAGGCCGGCAGGTAGGCGCAGCGCACCGCATCGCCCCTGCCCACGCGCATGAAGACCCGCTCGGTCACGGCGAAGTGTTCCCGCCCCTTGCCCGGCGGCACGGCGATGCGGATCGAGTAGTTCATCGCCCCGGCCTTGCCGCGCAAAGCGCTGCAGGCGTCGACGATGCCGTCGACGACGATCTTCACTCCCAGCGCAAGGTCTTCGCTCACGAGCCGGGCCCGGCGGCGCAGCAGCCACAGGAACAGCATTCCCGCCGGCAACAGCGTGGCGCCGAGCATCAGCAGGACCCAGCCGGCATGCTCGCGCCGGTGCCCGAGGAAGGGACCGAACAGCCCTGCGGCGAGAAACAGCACGCCTATGACCGCCATCAGACTGGACACGGCGATCAGCGTGCCGCGCGCGACGCGCTGCTCCGACCAGTAGGCCCCGACGGCTTCGCGCTCGCGCGGCGTGACTCGCACGCGCCTGCCGTATGCGTCGATGCCGGGTATCCGCTTGCGCTCCATGCTGCTATCCCTCGCCGGCCCGTTGACTCGGGCGGCGCGCACCATGACATGCGCGCCGCAGCTCGACAAGCCGCGCTAGAAATTCACGCGAAAACCCGCCGAGGCGCGCCAGCCGCCGGCCAGCGCATCGGTCCGCGAAGCGTGTCCCGCTTCGGCGTAGGCGCTCCAGGTCAGGCCGAACGCGACACGTCCGCCCAGCGCCACCTCGCGGGTGGTGGCATGCCGCGCCGGCAACACCAGCGGCAGCGAGCCGCCGTCGAGCGAGGCGGTGAGGTCCGGGCGATCGCCCACCGTATGCACCACCGCCACGCGCGCATAGGCATCGCCGGTCAGCGTCGGGCCCAGGAAAAAGCTCTGGCCGAACAGCACGCCGGCGCGCGACAGGAAGGTGTGGTTGCGGTCCGCGTCGAAGCGCACGCGGTTGCTGGCCGTATAGCCGATCGCGCCAATCGAACCGTACGCCGCCTGCACCTGCGGCTCGATATAGCCGCCGTGCTCGCCGCGGAAGCGGCGGCCCGCACGCACGGACACGCTGGAGGCGCGCGCATGGTAGCGGCCCGAGGTCACGCCGAAGGCATCGCGCGAGGTGTAGCTGTCGCTCAGCCGCCCGGTGCGCGCCGTCGCATCGGCGAACCAGCCGCCGCCGGCATTCCAGCTGCCGTAGATGCCGACCGAGTCGCCGCGCAGGTCGGCACTGCCGTTCTGCAGGTGGGCACGCGATTGCGCATGCGTGTACACCACGCCGATGGTGCTGCGGCCCTGGTCGGCATCCGCGCGCCACTCGGCGCCGGCGCTGACGTTGCTGGCGTCCTGCCGGTAGCTGCGGCCGTCGGCGCTGTCGCCCTTCAGGCTGCCGCTGTCGGTGTCGGCCCAGAACGCCGAACCGGTGGGCGCGTCGTCCAGGCGCAAGGCTTCGCTGCGGCGGGAGACCGCACGTTCGTCGATCTGCCAGAGGTTGGACAGGGCGAGCATGGCATCGCCGGCCACCAGAACGCCGGTGGCCGGCGTGATCGCGGGTAGGCCGGAGGCATCGGTCGCGACCGTACCCGGGGAGGTCGAGGCGCTACCCGAATTGGCCGGCGATCCGCTGCTTGTGGTGCTGCCGTTGCCGGTGTTCGTTCCCGTGCCGGTGCCTGCGCCGGTACCCGAACCCGTACCGCCGCCCGACGTGCTCGATCCATCGCCGGCGATGTCGATGCCGCCCAGCAGGATCTGCTTGCGGTCTGCGCTAAGGCTCACTCGTGGCGTGTAAGTGAAACGCACCAGGGCGTTCTGATACGTGCCGCTCCATTGGCCGGACAGCCCCGCCGCCGCGAGGAAACTCGCCGTGCCGCTCGCCGCCGCGCTGGCGTCGACGATCACGATGGGGCTGGCGGACAGGATCGAGGTGCCTTTCTGCAGCGTGCCCGCGTTGATCCACGAGGTATCGTCCAGCACCGGGTCGTAGGCGATGCGCACGTTCTGCGTGCCCTGCGCCGTGAACGAGGCGACGCCGCTGCCGAACACCAGCTTGTCCGCCGTGCCGTTGCGGACGTCGCTGAGCAGGGTGAACGCCGCGCCGTCGGCCAGGTTCACCGACGCGCCGCTGCCGGCGCTGCTGCCGACCTGCAGGGTGCGCAGGCTGTACGCCGGCACGCTGCCCGGCGCGAACGTGCCCCAGCTCGCGGCCAGGTCGATCGCGCTGCCGCTGCCCACGCTGAGGCTGCCGCTGCCGAAGTCGGCGGCCAGCGCGCCGCTGCCATTGGCGATCCAGCGCGCGCCGTTGTTCACCACCAGGTTGGTGGCGCCGACGCTGCCGTCGGTATCGGCCAGCACCAGGCCATTGAGCCAGGAGCCGGACGTATCCAATTTCAGGTTCAGCGTGCCGGTGTAGCCGCCGCTGTTCGAGCCGGTCAGCACATCGCCCTGGATGGTGACCGCGTGGCCACCGCCCTGGTTGATATTGGTCGTCGCCGACGAGGCGGCACCGGGCCGGGTGACCACGCCATAGTGGCTGGCCGCGGTCGACCCCGCCGCCTTGGCGATCGACAGCGCCCCGTTGAAATCCGCCGCGCCGGTATTGAGCACGCCATAGGTGGCGCCGGCCTTCTCCGACACCGTGATGTCGACGTCGCTCGCCGCCGTGAACGACATGCCGTTGCGGATGCCGTAGGCCGAATGAGTGCCCTTCGTACCGGTCGGCAACAGCCGTGCGACGGTGCCGGCGGTGGCCAGCGTCATGCGGCCGTTGTTGTCGAGGCCCAGCACATCCGAGTCGCCCTCGAAGGTGCCGTTGGTGGCGGTCACGGTCAGGTTGCCGTCGAACCGCATGTAGCCGTTGCCACCGTTGCCGCCGTAGTTATAGGCGCCGGTGGTGTCGCCGAAGATGTTGAGCCCACCTTGCGCCGTGATGGTGGCGTCGCCGAAGAACTCAGTCTTGGACAGGCGATGCCCGGCGTTGACGCCGAAGGCGGTGCGGTTGCCGACCGCCGTGATAGTGGCATTGCCGCTGACGCCGATGTAGCCGTTGTTGCGGATGCCCATCACCGTCGAGCCGCGGGCGATAGCGTACAGCTTGAGGTTGCCACCGATCTCGGTGCGCGCCGACACGCTGGGATTCCAGATGCCGTTGACGTTGTCCGAGGGGTAGATACCGCTGGCGGTCAGGTCGACGTTGCCGCTGACGCGCAGGATGCTGCGGCCGTCGCCCATGATGGCGTAGTTGGTGTTGTTGCTGTCCGACTCGGCGGTGAGGTTGCCGTTGATGGTGATGCGGCTGCCATTGCCGGTGAGATAGATGACGCGGCCGTAGCCGGGCGTCGTCGCATGCAGCGTGGTATCGCCATTGATGGTGATGCTGGCGAAGTCGTCCGCCCACAGCGCATAGGCATTGCCGTAGATGCTGCCGTTGGCCTTGGAGTTCTTGTCGTTGACGCTGACGCTGATCGGCCCGTTCACGGTGACCGATTTCGGATCGGACTGCGGGCTGGACGCATAGATGCCCACCGCACTGCCGCCGGTAGTACCCGTGGCGGGCACATCGCGGGTGGCGTTGATGGAGACGTTGCCCGCGGTGGCGTCGATCACGGTGGACGACGACGACGAGGTAACGCTTACGCCGGTCACCTGCGTGTCGGCCGACTCCACGTTGATGGAGTCGCCACTGGCCAGCACATAGGTCGGTGTGCCGCCGTTGCTGGTGATGGTGTAGCCGGGGTTGTAGCCGCCCGTGCCGCCAGGCGCATCGTTGCTCGCCACGCCGGTGACCGGCTGCGTATAGACGGTGGCGGCGGCTTCGGCCGGCACCACCACGCTGGTCAGCGCCACGGCGACCGACAGCGCCAACTCGTGTTTTCTTGCCTGGAGCATGGCCCCGGCGCCTCCTTGCTTGTCCTGCGTCTTGCGCATGGTCTCGGTTCCGCCACCGATAAAACGTTGGACAAAGCACGCCATGGCTGGTCATTTCGGGCCAACCCGTGAACGAGCTTCATCGTGGACGGCGCCACCGCAGGCACCGCGTTGTCGTGCTGTCGGCGCAAGCCCTTGCGAACCAGCGGCACGTCCCCTGTAGAACGCGGTCGACGCTTACTCAACGGTGGCTTAAGTAGCACATCGCGTTGGCCAAATGCGCCGGCGTAAGTGCGGGCGTGATTCCAGTCACGCAGCGTTTTTCAGTGCGGTGAGCGGGCGCACATCCCGTGGAAAACCATAAAGCGTGTGGCAGATATCGAAAAGCGGTCGCGGGGCAGCGGCGGCACCGGGTTAGAATCCCGGCTTCAAGGAGCTTCTCGCCAAGGATCGACCATGAAGACACTCGCGCTTTCGTTCGCCACCCTCCTCCTGCTCGCCGGCTGCGCCGGCGGCAGCGTGGACTTCTCCGTGGACAACCCCACGGATGCGCCGCTCAGGCTGAAGATCGACGGCGCCGACTACGAGATCGCCGCGCACCAGGCGAAAGCGCTCGCGCTGAAGGCTGGCGAACACAGCCTCGAGGCGCCGGCCACGGGCCCGCTGAAGTTCATCGTCTACGCCGGGCGCAAGGGCGGCCTGATCAATCCCACGCTGAGCGACTACGTGATCGTCAGCGAGACCTATGTCACCGAGGCCTCCAAGGCGAAGAACTTCATGCCCTCCGGCGGCGGCGCCTTCCAGCTCGACGGCGTGGCCTTCGACGGTCCGTTCCGCCACGTCGACGGCCTGTTCATCGACAACGACTGGCGCTTCGGCGTGCGCGAGGCGTTTCCCGATTCGCTGCGCGGCTACGATGCCGGCAACGGCGGCAATATCTTCCGCAAGATCTTCACCGGGCCGGATTTCGTCGCCTATTACGAGCAGCGCACCGACCAGCCGGGCTTCTTCGAGAAGAACCGGCTGCATGGCACGCCGGCCAGGCGCGGCCTGACCGCACCCGCGCCGCTGCCGGAGTTCGCCGACCCGGCCACGCAGGCCGCCTCGCTCAGGCTGCGCGAGCTCTACGCGCAATACCTGCGCGCCACCGACCCGGCCGAACAGAAGCGGCTGCAGGACCAGTACTACCCGCTGATCTCCGCCTTCACCGCCGCCACCGCGTCGCTCGCCGCCACCCGCCCGGTCGCGGAGAACCTCAAGCAGAACGAGTTCGTGCAGCGCACGGGCGAGGTCTTCGGCTGGTCGGCGCGCGTGGAAAACTGAAGCGTCCCGTGACGGTCCTGATCCGCGCCGCCACCGAACAGGACCGGCCGGCCTTGCGCAAACTGTTCCTGCAGGCGCGCAAGGCCACGTTCACCTGGCTCGACAGCGCGGCCTTCGCGCTGGAGGACTACGACGGCCAGACTCGCGGCGAGCGCGTGCTGGTGGCCGAAACCGGCGATGGCCACATCGCCGGTTTCGTCGCGCTGTGGGCGCCGGAATGGTTTATCCATCACCTCTATATCGACGCCGCGCGACAGCGCCATGGCATCGGCCGCGCGCTGCTGCAGGCGCTGGGCTGGCCGGACCAGGCATTGCAACTGAAGTGCCTGCGCCGCAACGAACCGGCGCTGGCGTTTTACCTCGAGCTGGGTTTTGTCGAGATCGGCCAGGGCCGCGGCAGCGACGGCGAGTACGCGCTGCTCGCCTCCCGCCGCGCGCAGCCGCTGGCCTGAGCATCAGGCGACGCGTTGCGCGATCCGGCGCAGCGCCGTTTCCAAAGAGGTGGCCGCTCGCCGCGGCACGCCCTCGAAGGCGATCCAGCCCTCGTTGAAACCGTCGAGCATGCGCATGCGCGGCTCGGGGTGCTGCGCGCCCTGCTGGCGAAACAGCGCCTCCCATTGCCCGCGCGGAACAGCCGCCGCGCGCACCGGATGCCCGAGCACCGCGGCATACGCCTGCGCGATGTCCTCGGCGCCGTAGCGCCGGGGGCCTTCCAGCTCCTGGACCAGGCATCCGTCCCAGCCGCGCAGCAGCAGCTCCGCCGCCACCGCGCCGATATCGTCGACGGAAACCATCGGAATGCGGTGATCGATGGGCTGAAGGAAGCTGTGGATCACGCCCTCGCGCGCGCCCGGCAAGTCCCACGCTGCGTTTTCCATGAACCAGGCCGGGCGCAGGAACGCTATCGGCATGGGCAGCCGGCCCAGTGCCTGCTCCATCAGCCGCGCATTGTTCAGCAGGTTCGGCTCGGCCACGTGCGCACCGACGGTGGAAAGGAACAGCACCCGTCCCGGTCGCGCCCGCTCGATGGCGCCGCCGAAGCGCTCCGCCAGCGCGTGGATCTGCGGAAAACCCGGTGCGGGATCGTAGTCCGGCGGCATCATCAGGAACACGCCGTCGACGCCGGTGAAGGCGCGCGCCAGCGCGACCTCGTCGTCGTAGCCGGCCAGCGCCACCTCACAGCCCATGGCGCGCCAGCTTTCTCCTTTGGCCGCGTCGCGCACGATGGCGCGCACCGCGGCGCCTTGCGCGAGCAGCGCACGCGCCACCGCACCGCCGACCTGCCCCGTCACTCCCGTAATCGCATACATGTCGCGCATCTCCCGAAACAGGCGGCGCAGTGCCGCGTCGGGCTGCATTGTTCGACTTCGCCTTGGCTGCGGCGATAACATGAGTGTCATTACATCCATGACTCATACGCATGAGCGGATTCGACGAACGCACCTTGGCCGGCCTGCGCGTGTTCTTCGCCGTGGTGGATGCCGGCAGCTTCGCCGGCGCCGGCGAACTGCTGGACATGTCGCAGCCCGGCGTCAGCCGTGCCATCGCGCGGCTGGAACAGCGCTTGGGCATCCGCCTGTTCGACCGCACCACCCGCGCGGTCGCCCTCAGCGAGGAAGGCCGCCGCTTCCACCGGCAGGTGACGCCGGTGCTGGCGGAACTGGAAGAGGTGGTCGACCAGGCCGTGGCCGGTGCGGTCGCGGTACGCGGCCGACTGCGCGTCGGCCTGCTCGATCCGCTGTTCGCGCAGCTGCTGCTGGCGCCGCGCGTGGAAACCTTCCTGGCGCGCTATCCGCAACTGCAGCTGGAACTGCTGGTGCGCGACCAGCCCGGCGACCTGGTGAGCGAAGGCATCGACCTGGCCATCCGCTTCGGCGAACCGCCCTCCTCGGCGCTGGTGGCGCGCAAGCTGCTGGAAACGCGCGTGCTTACCGTCGCCTCGCCCGCCTATCTGCGCCGCCACGGCCGGCCCGCCACGCCGCAGGAACTGGGCGAGGACCGCCATGCCTGCATCGATTTCCGCGACCCGGTCAGCGGACAACCTTATGCATGGGAATTCCATCGCGGGCGCAAGCGGCTCAGCGTGCCGACCGGCGGGCGCCTGGTCGTCAACGACGTCGGCACCATGCTGCATGCCTGCCTTGCCGGCTATGGCGTCGCGCAGATGATGTCGCTGGGCATCGGCGAATTCCTGGCCAAGGGCAAGCTGGTGGAGCTGTTTCCGGACTGGCCGGACGAGCGCTTCCCGCTGTATGTGCTGTACCCGTCGCGCAAGCAGCTGCCCGCGAAGACGCGGGCATTCGTCGATTTCCTGGTGGAGCTGTGCGGCGCGGGCTAGCCGCGAGGCCCCGCACCGGACCGGCGATGCGCCTCGTCCATGCTCACTCCAGATGCTGAACAAGTCCTTTCGATGTCCCATGAATTGGAAAATTCAGGAGGAGTCTGGACGTCCTCTCGTCCAGCCTTTCCTCCCCCTACTTTTCATGGATAAGTTTTCTCATGCTCCGCTTCGTAGCACCGCTTCTCATCGCCGCGCTCGCACTGGCAGGCTGTACTGAATGGGTCCAGCGGGGAATTTCGCCTCAGCAGCGCGATCGCGAACTGGCCGCCTGCAAGGCGGATGGCTTTCGCAAGGTGCCTGTTGCCGAAGTCGTCGTGACCAATGCCAGCTATTACGAATTCTCCAGAGAGGTCTGCCACACCCAGAAGAATCGCAAGACCGGCGAGAAGTACAAACGGTGCGACTACACGCCGGGCTATTGGACGCCTTCCACGGAAAGCGTGGTCGATGCGAATTCCGACGCTCGCGATGCCATGGAAGACGATTGCATGTATCGCCGTGGCTATATCAAGAAGTAGCGACGCACCTGCTGCGTAACACCGCGGTGGCCCGCCGATGCAAGCGGCGGCCTGATCCCCGCTCCGGCAGGAAGCAGGCCGCCGCCTGGGGATCAACGATAGGCCTCGATCGCCGCCTTGATCAGCGCCAGGTCGTCGCGCATGCCGTAGTACGGCGGTGCGGAATAGCCGAAGCGCGTGATCACCAGTCCCGCCGAGGGAACCACGTAAATGCGCTGGCCCATGGTGCCGCTGGCGTAGAACCCGTCCTTCGGATAACCGGAATCGATCCGCCACTTCGCCTCTTCGCTGCGCCCGTCATTGGTCCAGAAGCCCGCGCCATACGGTGAGTCCAGGGTGGAGCGGCGCGACCAGTCCTTCCAGCCTTCCGGCAGCACGCGCTTGCCGTCGGGCGCCACGCCATCGCGCAGGTACAGCCAGCCCAGGCGGGCGTAGTCGCGGGCGCTGGCATAGACATAGGTCGAGCCGACGAAGGTGCCGGCGCCGTCGAACTCCATGGTGACCTCGCCCATGCCCAGCGGCCCGAACAGCTCGCGCCGCGCGAACTCGCGCAGGCCGGCGGGGCCGCCGCCTACCACGCTGCCGATCCTGCGCGAGAGCAACACGGTGTCCGCCGAGGTGTATTCGAAGCTGCGGCCCGGCGGTTCCTTCGCCGGCTGCGCGGCAGCGAAGCCAGCCATGTCGCCGTGCAGGAATTCCATCTTCGCCACGGGGCTGGAGGCCGATTCCGCCTCTTCCACCGCCAGACCGCTGCGCATGCGCATCAGGTCTTCCAGCGTGATGGCGCGGCGCGGGTCGTGCTTGTCCTTCCATTCCGGCGGATTCAACGGCTCGTCGACACGCAGCTTGCCTTCGCGCACGAGGATGCCGAACAAGGCATTGGTGAAGGACTTGGCGACCGAGAAGCTCAGCAGCGGCGAGTGCTCGTCGAAGCCGTCGGCGTAGCGCTCGGCCACGACCTGGCCGTCCTTCACGATCACCACCGCCTTGACGCGCTTGACCGGCTGGCCCGGATGCTCGGCGAAAACCTGGTCCAATGCGGCGGTGACGATGGGCTTGCCGGAGGCGATGCGTTCCTTCGGCGCAAAGCCATCCGCCGCCGGCGCGATCGGCGCTTCGGCAACCACGGGCAGCGGCCGGTCGCCGGGGAGCACCAGGCGGCAGCCGTAGCCGGGCGTGTAATGGGCGCGCGCCAGTTCGCGCAGCTGGCCGGACACCTTGACGTCGCCGGTATCGCGCGCGACCTGCACCTTGAGCAGGCGGCCGAAGTTGCCAAGCACCGGCATCACCAGCTGTTCGAAGGTCTGGTCCGGATCCTGGCCGCCGACAAAGGTCATCGAGCAGACATGGTGGGCGGCGACGCCGGCGGCCACCGGCAGGACCTCGCTCAGCTGGGTGGCGCCATAAGCGCCGGCGGCCAGGGCGATGGCGCCGAGGCTGCCGAGAATGATGGGTTTCTTGCGCATGACGGTCTCCGTTGGGTGGAGAGAGTCTGCAAAAGCGGGTGGGACGAATGAAGGCGACCTGGGACGAAAGCCGGGGCGGCAGGGACGAACCCGAAGGACTGACCACGCTCTGCTGTGGGATCCCGGCAAAGGGCATAGTCTGCGAATAATCCGGTTTCATGACTCGGCGTGGATTGACTAGTTTCGATGCTTTACCAGCCACGCGAGCAGATCATGCGCATGATCGAAAACACCTACGCCGCTCACTGTGCAAGCCGCACGCTTTTTATCGGGATGCTCGCCTTGTCGGTTTCATCATGGGCCGCGGGACAGGACGCCAAGTCCCCAGGCGCGCCAGGCAAGCTGAACCTGCAGCTTCCCCCGCAGCGGATGAGCGTGCCTTCCAGCGTTGCCGTGAAAGATCCGGAGTCTGATCGCACGGATGTCGAGGCCCCGCTTCAAGCCTCGCAAGACACCATGCGAAATGCTCCGCGGTTCAGCTTCACCGACTCGAAGGAACCGCACCCGTCTTCGGTCACCGAAGCCGAACGGGCGCTGCGAGCCCATAAAGATCTGTTCGATCGTCAACCGGACTGCCCGACGCCATTCGGCTCCGTGTCATCGTCTACCGACGCTTCCAGCCAAAACCGGCTCCCCAACTGCCGAACCTGGCGCAAGCCGGCGAACACCCGCTAGGCGGATCAGCGCCGTTTCCTGCTCGAAGCCTCTGTCTACAGAGACATGCCTGGCGGCAGCTGCTCCAGGTAACGCTTCGTCCAGGTCACCCGCGCCCCATCGCGCAACAGCAACCGCTTCTCCCCATCCGGCCACGGTTGCACTTCACGGATGGCATCGATCTGCACCACAGTCGAGCGATTGACCCTCAGGAAGCGCGAAGGATGCAGTCGCGCCAGCATCGCCTCCAGCGTGCCGCGCAGGCGCCGCGGCGCGCCGTCGACGAAGACCTGCAGGTAGTTGCGGTCCGCTTCGATGCGATCGATGCGCTCCACCGGCACCAGCTCGGCGGCATCTCCCACCGGCAACAGCAAGCGCTCCAGATAACGCGCAGGCGGCGGCGCGCTTTCGAGCAGGCCATCCACCCGCGCGCCGACGCTCAGCGACGGCGCCACCTTGTCGCACAGGCGGCGGATCGCCGCCTGGAAACGCTCAGGCCCCACCGGCTTGAGCAGATAGTCGAACGCATGCACCTCGAAGGCGCGCACGGCCTGGTCGTCATGCGCCGTGACGAACACGATCTCCGCCGGCAACGGTTCGCCCAGTGCCTGCAGCACGGCGAATCCGTCCATGCCCGGCATGCTGATGTCGAGAAACACCACGTCGGGATGCTCGCGCTGGATCAGCCGCACCGCTTCGCGCCCGTCGCCCGCTTCGCCAACCCACACGACACCCTCGGCCTCGGCGAGGTAGCGCCGCAGCTTCGCGCGCGCCGGCGCCTCGTCGTCCACCACCACCGCGCGCAGAGTCATGTCGCCTCCCAGCGCCGCGCGGGCAGCCAGACGGTGACCACGCTGCCGCCTTCCGGCAGCGCTTCCAGTTTCACGCCGGCATCGTCGCCATAGAGGTGCCGCAGGCGCGCGCCCACATTGCCCAGCCCGATGCCGTGACCGGCGCGCGCCGCGCCACCGCCGCCGTCGCGTATCCGCAAGGTCAAGCGATCCGCCTCGCGCGCCGCCTCCACCCGCACCAGGCGATGATCGCCCTGCCCGCCGTGCTCGATGGCGTTCTCCACCAGCGGCTGCAGCAGCAGGAACGGAATGCGCAGATCGTCCAGCGCGGCATCGCCACGCACGTCCGCATCCAACCCTTCGCCGAAACGCGCGCGCTGGATATCCATGTACAAGCCCAGCAGCTTCCATTCGTCCGCCAGGCGATGCTCCTGGGCGCCGGCCGACAGTGTCGCGCGCAGCAAAGAGCCGATGCGCGAAAGCATTTCGTCGGCCACGGCGGGCCGGTCGTACATCAGCTCCGACACCGCATTGAGCGTATTGAACAGGAAGTGCGGATTGAGCGGCAGGCGCAGCGCCTCCAACTGCGCTTCGGACAGCGCCGACTCCAGCTGCGCGGCGCGCAGCTCGCGTGCACGGCTTGCCCGATAACGGTCGAACAGCCACAGGCCGACGGCGATCAGCACATAGAAGAACAGCTGCGTCGGCACTTCCATCGCATAGCGCCACGCCGTCGGCGCATAGTCGTCGGCAGGCAGCCCCGCCCAGCCGAAGACCAGCAGGCGCAGTGCGATCATCAGGCTGGTCTGCGCCACCGACAGGCCGGCGAACACCGCCGCATGCCACAGCAGCCGCCACCTGCGCGCGCGCAGCCAGCGCAAGGCGTAGAACACCGGCGGCAGGAAGGCGCCGAAGCTCAGCGCGCCGGTCAGCTCCTCCATCAACAAGGGCGCGACCGGCGCGACGTGGTGATAAGCCACCCCGACCAGATAGCGGTTGAGCGCACGCATGGAGCCGATCGCCACCAGCAACAGCACCCACAGGGCGAGCGCGTACCGCCGCCACACCGACGGCATCACGGCCGCGTCGCCCTGCCCGGTCGCCATGTGCAGGTCAGTCCGCTGCGGCCTTGGTCTCGGGCACCACGGTCAGCACGATCTTCGACGGATAGGCGCCGCCGTGATGCACCGCATTGTTGGCGATCACGCCCGCCGCCTCGTCGAAGTTGTTGCCGCCGGTGTTGAGGTTGCGGTCGAAGCGCGGGAAGTTGCTGCTGGACACCGCGATGCGCAGCTTGTGGCCGGGCTTGAAGTAGTAGCTGGTGTCGATCGGCTGGAACGTCACCGGATACACCTCGCCGGGCTTCATCCATGCCAGCGGCTTGTCGTAGCCGTTGCGGTAGCGCATGCGCTGGATGTTCTCGGTGATGTTGAAGGCCTGGCCGTCGGGCTGCACGTCGATCACCTTGAAGGTGAAGTCGGTGTCCTTCGCGCTGGAGGAGACATGGAGCGTGACGGTGATCGGCCCGCTCACCTCGGTGCCCTGCGCGAACGGCTCAGTGTCGTACACCAGCACGTCGTTGCGGGTTTCTTCCTTGCGCTGGTCGTAGGAGCCGAACTTCACCGCGTTGCCCTGGCAGCAGCCGCCACCGCCATAGGTCATCACCGGATTGGCCGGGTCGTAGACGAACTGGTCCGGATGATCGTCCGCGGGCGCCTGCGCCACCAGCTCGCCGTCGCCGTACAGGGTGTTGGCCTTGCCGCCGCTGGCGAAATAGAACTCCCGGGTGGTGGCGCCGGCCGGCGGCCAGGTCGGCGACTTCTTCCACTCGTTCTTGCCCATCAGGTAGTACATCACCTTGGGCTGCTTCTTCACCACGTCGCTGTCCTCGCCCTTGAGGAAGCGGTCGAACCAGCCGAACACCAGGGCGTTGTAGTCGTAGCGCGCATCGCCCATGTCCATGTCGCCGACCATGGTGTGCTCGGCAGCGCGGGTATAGGCGCAATGCAGCACCGGCGCGATCACCGCGTACTGCTCGTCCGCCACCGCCTTCGGCGCGGTGCGGCGCACTTCGTTATACGCGGCCAGGTTGGGCGAGACCGACACGTCGAACCAGCTCATGAACCACAGGCCCGGCTTGGCGATCTTCAGGTTGTCGTGCCACAGGCCGCCCTTGTACCAGGCCGGATCGTTCGGCGCGCGTGCGATCATGTTGCCGCCGGTGGCCACCGGCATGCGCGTCTCGAAGATGCCCGGCGGGCCGTTGACGGCCTTGATGATGTCCTGCTCCGGCAGGTGCCAGAACGCCTTGTCCCAATCCACCGGCGGCATCTGCGGCGCCAGGTCGAAGTAGCGCGAGGCATTGACCAGCTCGGCTTGGGTGGTGCCCGCCGGGAAATTCGGGCGCACCTGGTTCTGGATGCCGTAGTCGTAGATCCAGGCGATGAACAGCATCTGCACCGCGCCGCCGCGGTACCAGTTGCCCTGCTCGTAGTACGGCCCCACCCGGCCCACGCCGGCGCCGAAGCCCTGCACGTTGAAAGTGGCCAGCGCCGGTTCGTTCTGCGCCACCACCGCCATCTGCCACTCGGCGGTGGACGAGCAGCCGGTGGTGCCGACCTTGCCGCTGGACCACGGCTGCGAGGAAATCCAGCGCACCGCATCCACGCCGTCGGTGACCGGCGCGCCGAGGATGTCGTAGTTGCCCTCGGAGAAGAAATGGCCGCGCTCGTTCATTTCGACATAGGCGTAGCCGTGCTTCACCGCATCCAGCGCGCGCGTCATGTCGCGCGGCGCGCCGAGCTTCACGTCCCAGTAGTTGAAGTTGTACGGCGTGCGCGAAAAGATCGTCGGCACCTTGCCCGCGCCCTTCGGCCGGTAGATATCCGCCGCCATGCGCTTGCCGTCGCGCATCTTCACCATCACCTTGCGATCGACCACCGCCACTTCTTCCAGCGACTTCTCGGTGGCGTTGCGCTTGGCGATCTGCTCGGCCTGGGGGTCCTTGGCCTGGGCCGCCGCCGCGAACGGCAGCGCGAGACAGAAACTGGCGGCCATGCCGCCGAGGATCGTGGGCAGGTGCTTGCGTAGCATGCGGGTTTCCCCTGGGGACGAAGCGGCGACTATACGCGAGGCCGGGAGGTGGGGGTTGTGCGCATGCACATCATGGTCGTGCGCCGCCTTCCGGCGGAAACGTCCGCGCGAACGGATCGAAGCTTGCGGTCCGACGACATGGGCGTCCTCCCCTGGATCATGGAGAGCGAAGGAAACCATGCCTTGCCACATCAATGAAATGGCGAAAGATCGCTATTCGTCGGTACTCGCTCGCATCGGCATCAATCCTTGTAGCGCTTGATCATGTCGCTCACCGGCGTCGGCGCCGGCGCACGGCTCGATATGCCGTGCCATAGCCTGGACAAGCCGGAACGGTTGTCGAACAGCGCATTGCCTTTGGCGATCGCGTCGTCGGTGTCGCCGGGCTTAGCCTTCGAGTAGTCGGCGCGGGCCTTCAGCCCATGCTCGGCACGCAGCATGTTCTCCGACGGGTTGAACGCGCCGCGCGGCGTCCTGCTCAGGCCGACAGTCTCGAATTCCTCCTGCAGGTGGTTGGTGTGCTGGACCACGTTCATCAGGTGCTTGCCGAAGGCGGCGTTCTGGCTAGGCTCGACCTGCGCACCCAGCGAGACCGGATCGGTGAACAACGGATGGTTGGCCTGGTTGATCTGCGGCACGCCCACCGCCTTGCCATGCGCCAGGCGGTGCGCATGCACCATCTCGTGGCCCAGGCCGATGAAGCGGTTGAATTTCGCCTCGTTCGGATCGATGCGCACCTCGCTGCCCCAGCCCTTGCCTTCCTTGCCGTCGAAGCGATAGCCCTGCTCCAGGCCGGGTGCGATATGCGGCGCGTTCATGTTCGAGGTGTCGGTGCGCTTGGTCGAACTGATATAGACCTTGGCGTTGTCGCCGGCATGCGCGCGGTTCTGCGTCACGCGCGCGTCGATCTCCTTCATCATCTGATGGCCTCCCGGCTTGCTCATCAGGGTGTGCATGGAACGGCGCGCATCGGCGGCCAGGTCCGCGAATGCGCCGGCATCCTGTCCGGCCGCGCGCTTGACGTGTACGTTGTCCAGCCCGCCGTGCACGCGCACTTCTTCCACTCGCTTCAGTTTCTGCTTCTGCGCCTGCAGCAGTTCCGGCGTGAACCCGGCGCGCGGCGAACGCACCAGGGCCGGCACCAGGCGCTGCTCGCGCTTGGCAATGACCGGCGCAACGCCGGTACGGTTGGCTTCGGCCAGCTTGCTGGCCACCCGGTTTCTCAGACTTTCCTTGGGCATGTCCGGCTCCTGCTTGGTGGTCTGCTCACAGTCGCGTGAACGTCAGCTTGTGATAGGTGCGCGTGTTGTTCGCGCGGTTCTTTACGCTGACCATGTAGGTGCGCCCGGTCGGCCTTCCTTGCTGGTCGAACTCCTCGCGCATCACCAGGCCGCCGCGCTTGGCCGTGGGGCTCTTGTCGTTCGCCGCGGTCACGGCCTCGATCAGCCGGCCGATGCGGTTCTCGATACGCTTGTGGCCGCTGGTGTTGATCCGCTTGGTTTCATTGATCAGGTTATGCGCATTGCTGGGGCCTCCGAAAATGTCCGGCACCAGATGCGATTTGTGCCCGCCGCCAGGCGGGGCGAAAGCGGGATTGAGCACGCCGATAGGCGCCAGGTCCGCGCGCTTGGCGCGTGGCATGCGCCGGCGCAGCGAGGCCGATACATAGGTCTTGCGGATGCCGCCGCCCTGGGCTGCCGGGTAGTTCTTCTGCCGATGCCCGAAGCGCGGCACCCCACGCGCCAGGTTAGCCTTGGTCTTGAACGCGCCGTATTCCTGCCTGGTGCTGGCGGCATAGTTGATGCGCCCCACATTGGCATTGCCGTCCTTGACGAAGGACCAGGTCCAGTTGGAGTTCTGTTTCTTGGGCATGACAGTTCCTCCGGTTCAGCGTGATCGGAAGGCGGCGGCTCAATGTCCCCGGCTGTTCTGCGGCGGCGCCACCGGCAGCATGCGCGCGTCGCTGAGCGCGCGTTGCCGGCGTCCCGGGGTGGTCTTGGCCGCCATCTGGTTCAGCGACTTGGTGGTCAGGTCGCGCGTATCCGATTCCACCGATGTGTTCACCGGCGGCGGCACGGCCTTGTTGTGCACGTCGCTGCGGAATGCCGCCATCGCGTCGAGCGGCTTGTTGGCATTCGCCTTCAGGTAGCTGCGGATCACCGGCGGCACCAGGCCTTCCAGGCGCGCGTCCTTGTTCATCACCGAGCCGACTTCCCATTTCTTGCGCTCGCGCTCTTCCTGCACGTGGGCGACCAGGTTCCTGAAGTGCTTCTTCTTGCGCAGGTCCTTGTTGCCGGTCAGCGCGGCATAGCGCGGCGTCGGCAGCGCCTTCACGTGCGGCCGGGCCAGGTTGAGCCGGGTCGACGGATCGGACATGTGCTTGATGGTCGCCAGCGTGCCCATGATCAGCGTGTCCTGGAAGGCATTGGGCGAGGTCGCATCCTGCCGCGTCTTGTCCACCGCCAGTTCGCGCTGGCCGTCGCGCCCGCTGCCCGGCGTGCCGTTGCCGTGGCCTTCGGTGATCGCCGACTTGGTCCCGCCGACCGCCGCGGACTTGATCGAGGGCGTGTGCCCGGCGATGGGCTGCCAGCTGCCCACCGCGGCGCCCACCTTCGGCGGCGGGTTGTACCAGACCAGGTCGGCGGTGCGCGAGCGGTTCTCGAACACGTTCTTGGCCTTGCGCTTGCTCATCCCGTTCCAGAGCGAGCGCGTCTTCAGCAGGCGCGTGGCGACGTGTTCGTCCAGGCCGATGCCGACGAAGCTTTGCTGGCCGCCGGGGCGCGCGGTCAGCTGCTGGCTGGTGCGCACGCGGATCTTGCGCGTGTACTGGCCGCCGCCGCCCTGCCGGATCCACGGCACCCAGGCCTTGCGCAGCTGCTTCATCTCGGTCCTGAGCGCCGGCGTCAGGCCCTTGCGGGCGAGCCTGCCCAGCTGCTGCTTCTGCAATGCGGGTTTGCCCGCGTTCTTGAAGCGCCGGGTATTGCGCGCCTGCATGTGCAGATGGGCAGGTGTCGGCTTGTCTTTGGCGGGCTTGGATGGCATGGGTATCTCGTGAGGTCATTGCCTGCGGCAGCCGGAACACGCCGGCTGCCAACGGACGGACTCAGATCGGCCTGAATTCCAGCTTGTGATAGCTGCGCGAGTTGTTGTTGCGGTTCATCACGCTCACCATGTACAAGCGCCCGGTCGGCTTCCCCGCGGCGCTGTAGGTCTCGCGCACGATCAAGCCGGCGCGATTGCGCGTCGGGCTGTTATCCCCTGCCGGCGTGCCGGCCTTGATCAGCTTGGCGATGCGGTTCTCGATCCGCTTGTGCGCGCTGAGATTGATCCGGCTCTTTTCATTGACCAGGTTCTGCGCATTGCTCGGGCCGCCGAAACGGTCGGAAGCCAGATGCGCCTTGTGCACATTGGCCGGCACGTAGCCCGGATTGACCACGCCGATGCCGGCTAGATTGTCACGGGCGGCGCCGGACGGCCGCGTGCGCAGTTTTGCCGACACATAGACCTTCTTGATGCCGCCGCCCCCATGGAAGCTGCTGCGCTGGGCGAAGCGATTGACCCGGTTGAGGTTCGCCCTGCCCTTGAGCTCCCGGTACTTGGCCTGGGTGGTCGGCGTATAGAGGATCCGACCGATCGTCGTACCGTTTTCTTTGATATCTCGCCGTGACCATGCAGGCATGTCGCGTTCTCCGTATCGATGGACGTCATGCGTCCGCTTCACCGCCGAGCAGCTCGAAGATCTCGATCCGCCCGCCTCCTTTCTGGAACACCTCCCGATACAGCTCCGCCGCATTCAAGCCGCCCCACGCCACCGCGCGGCGGATCAGGTACGGCACGGGGCTGTGCGGCTCCACCTGCATCAGGTAGTCGCCGATCTGCGCCAGCACCTGGTAGGCGCGTTCGCGCTCGCCGAACAGGTCGCCGGCCGCGTGCGGTTCGCCGTCGTCGCCTTGCTCTTCCATGTCTTCGTCGACATGCAATGCCGCGGCTGGCGGCAAGGCGGCCGGACCGCGCCGCGTCAGCTCGCCGCGCAGCAGTGCCTCGATGCGCGCCAGGAACTCGTCCAGCCGACCCAGCGAAGGCGTCTCCGATCCCAGCCGCTCGCGCAGCGCCTGCTCGAACGCGGCCATGGCAGCGCGGCCTTCGCCCAGCATGGCGTGGCGTTCGCGCAGCTCGGCCGCGTCCATGCGTGCCAGCAGGCCTTGCAGGTCGTCCAGGGTGGCGGCGTCCTGGGCTTCCTCGGGCAGGTTGCCGTTCACCGCGCGCATGCGCTCGTGGTAGTGCGCCAGTTCCCACTGCGACCAGCTGGCGACGTGGTCGTCGTCCTCCACCAGGGGCAGCAGCGCAATGGTGTTGAGCAGTTTCTCGTTGATCCAGCGCACGATATTGCAGCGCGCGTCGTAGCCGTCGCCGTCGCCGCGCGGATGCAGGCCGTCCCACCATGCCTCGCACAGGCCGCGCAACAGCACGAAGCCCGGCATCAGCGCGGCATAGCCGCCTTCGTGCAGTTCCGCTTCCAGCATCCACGCGGCCAGCTGCAGATCCTTGCCCACCGTGTCGAGCATGCCGGCCGCCAGCTGCGACACCTTGGGCCAGTTGGCGCGCCGCGGCTCGGTGGCCCAGGCACCCATCGGCAGGCTGACGTCGTCGCTCTGGCGCAGCTGCTGGATCATGCGGAAGCTCATGCTGCCGCGCGCCGCCACGCCCGCCGGCTGCGGACCGTCCAGCGGCGCCAGCAGGCGCGCCAGCGGGAGGCCGAGGCGACGCTCGAAATAGCCGCCGTCGTCACAGCCCGCCGCCGCTTCCGCCGGCGCGGCGTCCATGCTTCTGGCTTGCGCGTACTGGCTCATCGTTCCATTCCTCGGTTCACCACAGCACGGGCGCTTCGCGCGGGAACGCGGGCGCCTCCAGCGGCACCGGCGCCTTGGTGGCGGGGTCGGTGCCGGAAAGTTTCAGGGTCAGGTACAGGTCGGCCTGGTCCGTGGCCTTGGTGTCCTTCGGCGCGCTGCCGTCGAGCACCGGCACCTGGAAATGCAGCAGGCGCTGGCCGGGATCGAGCGCGCCGCTCTCCGGCGGCGCCGCATGCGCATCCAGCCAGCGCAGCAGCGCCCACGAGCCGCCGGTCTCGAAGATCGCGTGGTAGCCGCTGGCGCGCAGTTCCGCCTGCGCGGCGTCGGGCACCGGCATGTAACGCGAGCGGTCGGCCCATTGCAGGTCCAGCGACAGCGGCGTGCCCACGGCCCAGGCGAAGCTGTCGTCGGCACCCGGCCAGGCCGCGCCCTGCGCGCCGCCCGCACGCAGCGTCCAGCCGATCAGCTGGTTGCTGATCGGCGAGCGCTCGGGCATGGCGCGGAAGCCCACCTTCAGCTGGATCGGCAGGCTCTGCGGCTGCGCGGAGAGATTGCCGCCGAAGAAGCTTTCCACCGCGTCGAGCTGGTCGAGGAAGGCCTTCATCTTCGCCGCGCGCGCGCCGCTCGCATGCTGCAGCCAGGCCTTGAGCTCGGGCTTTTCCTTGGCGTAGTAGACGAAGAACGCCTTCACCACCGCCGGCGATACTTCGCGCGAATCCACCGGGCCGAACGGATAGCGTCCCGCCAGCTGGTTGTTGAACAGCATGCCGATGCGCGCGTAATGCAGGTCGGAACTGGCCTGGCCGCGGCCCGAACAGGCCGCCCTGGCCAGCTTCTCCATGTCGCCGCGGCGCGAGGAGAACAGGTCGTTGCCCACCGCCGGCGGCGTATACGCCGCGAGCGTGGCCTCGCAGTTGGCGTAGGTCAGGCTGGCCAGCTGCTTGAGGAAGAAGTCGTTGAGATACGCCACCTGCCCCGCCGGATCGGCGAACTGCACGGCGCGGTTCAACTCGGTGATGGTGCCGCCCCAGTACGTATCGACCTGGATATTGATGCGCTGGCTGTTGTTGACGCCACGGGTCTGCTTGAGCAGCGTGACGAATGGCGCCGCGTAGCGCGACAGCACCTCCGCGCGCTGCAGCTGGCGGTCGAGATAGTCCTGCAGCACCGGCACGCTGCCCAGGTCGAACAGCGGCGTGCCGTCTTCGCCGCTGCCGCCGGGCGCCGGCGGATCGTACAGGTGGCTGGAGGAGGCCAGCTCCGACACGTCCAGCAGCATGCTGGAGGCATAGTTCTGCGCGCACTGGCCCACCTCGTCGGCGAGCGTGCCGAAGCCGAGCTGGCGCATGCGCTGCTGCGCCTGGAGCAGCGGTTCGACCGTGGCGGCGAGGCTGGAGCTCTCCTCCGCCAGTTCGTGGTCCAGCTGCGAGGTCGCATCCAGCCCGGTATCGACCGCCTGCACCTGTCCGCGCTGGTTGCGCGCCAGGTTGTCCTGCAGCGCCAGCTGCAGCTGCGCGCGCGCGATGCGTTCATACAGCGGCTGGTCCGAGCGGTTGCCGGTCTGCTCGATCTTTTCGTGGCTGGCGAATTCCTGGTACTCGCGCAGCTGCGCCAGCACTTCGTCGAACGTGCTGGGCCGCCAGCCGCCGGCCGCGCCGTTGCAGCTGTACTGCTGCGGCGACTTCACCTGCATGAAGGCGGTGCCGGCCAGCGTGTGCAGGCCGTCGACCTCGCGGCCCAGGCCGGGGCTGATGCCTTCCAGCTGGTGATTGCTGGGATTGACCACGAACAGCGCGCCGTACGGCGCCAGCGTCGCGCTGCGCAGGCTGTCCACCGCCGGCTGGTAGCAGCTGTCCAGGTCGAAATAGCCCAGGGTGCTGCGCAGCTCCGGATCGTAGCGGTGGTTCTTGATCAGGTGCTCGATACCCGGCGCGATCTCGTCGCCCATGCGCGTGCACGGATTGTCCTGCGGCGTGCTCAGCAGCCAGCTCTTGTGCACCCAGGCCAGCCAGCTGTTGAAACCGCGCAGGGTGTCCAGCAGCGGCGGCCGGCCTTCCTGCAGGGTCGACAGCAGCGGGACGCCGTCCGCCGCACGATGCAGCAGGTCGCGCTCGGCCTGCGCGGCCATGCGCTCGAACTGCTTGCCCAGCCGTTCGCGCAGCTCCGGCGAAATGGCCGGCGGATCCGGGTAACTGGCCGCGGCCAGCGAATCGGACAGCGGGCTGTCGCGCCTGATCGTGTCCGCCGGCAGCGCGCTGCCGTACAGGTACTCGGCCAGCGCGCCGAAATCCAGCAGTTGGCCGCCCCGGTCCATCGAGCCCGGCTGCGCGATGCGGTCGAAGCGCACCAGGTTGTCCTCCAGCGCCGACAGCTGGTGCAGCTGGCGCTTGAGCTGGTCCAGGTAATCGGCATACACCGCATCCGGCGCCGCCGCGTTCTCCGATACCTTCAAGGTGGCGGCCGACAGGTCGTCGATGCGCTGCGTCAGCTTGCAGGCCATCGAAGGCAGCACCACCTGCTGCAGTGCATTCCTCGACACCACGTCGGTGATGCCGTGGCGGATGCGGCCGTCCACCCATGAAAGCGGAATCGCCGCATAGCGGGTGTCCTCGCTCAGCGTAGTGATCTGCGCGATCAGCTTGTACACGCGGTCCTGGTCCAGACAGCCATGCTGCGCCAGCGATTTGCTGTTGAGCTGGATGTTCAGCAGCGTGTCGCGCAGGCCGCCCGCATGCCGGTTCACCCGCGAGGCGCTCCACGGCAGCGCTACCAGCAGTACCGCGGCGAGCACGATCAAGGCCAGCTGCAGCCGGCGGATCAGCCGGTTGCGCGCCAGCAGCCCCTTCTGCGTGCGCTGCGCCAGACGCTGCTCGGCCAGTGCCTTGTCGCGGATGAAGCCCTCCACGAAGGACACGTCCTTGCGCGGCGCGCCCGTGTCCGGCAGTTCGCCCGCGCCGACCACGCCGGTGAAGTACAGGCCGCGGCAGAACGAGCGCGTCTCGTACACATTGGTCTTGAACAGCGTGCCGAGGAAATCCAGCGCCGGTTCCTGCAGGCTGCGCATGTGCTGCGGAAACAGGAAGAAGCCGTCGACGTCGTCGATGTGGTCCCGGCTGGTGGCCGCCTCCAGCACCAGGCTGCGCATGCCTTCGATCACCTTGTCGAAGGCCTTCGGCACCCAGTCGGCCGGCAGGCCGTTGTCGTCCAGGGTGGAGCTGGACCAGCCGACGATCTGGCTGAGCAGGCGCTTGTCCTGCGTGCGCCAGAAGCCGTCGAAGCCGGGCACGGTGTCGCAATGGCTGAACACCACGTACACCGGCAGCGCGTAGGCGAAGGCATCCTGCAGTTCGTGGATGCGCGCATAGGCATAGCGGCCCATCGCGGCGCGCTGCTCGGTCGTGGCCGCGCACAGGCGCGCGGCGGAGATCACCCACACGATGCCATCGAGCGCGCGGTCCGGGCGCAGGCTGTCGATATCGGCCAGCATCTCGCTCCAGCGTGCATCCGGCGTGGCGACGCCGCCGTTCGCGCCGGCGGCCGGTTTCAGCGGCTCGCCCAGCACGCTGTCCGGATCGATCAGGATGCCCTTCTCCAGGAACAGCCACTGGCTGTTCGGCACGGCCTGGCTGAGATAAGCCTCCTGCTTCGCCTCGCGCTGGTGCGTGGCACGCTGCAGGTCCGCCGGCAGCGAGGCGGCGAGGCTGCTCTTGCCGTCGCCGGGGAAGCCCATCAGCAGCACCCAGGAGCTTTTGTAGCGCCAGTCGCGCCGCGCCCACAGATAGCGCAGCGCGCGCTCGATCACCGCATAGCGGCGGCGCACGCTGTCGCGCAAACGCACCCACCAGCCCTGGCCGTCGCGATTCCGCGCCGGCCGCGCGGCGATGCTCTTGGAGCGCGCCCGCCACATCAGCCAGGCGATCAGCAGGAAGGCCAGCGCGGCCAGCACCGCCAGCAGCAGGAAGGCGGGATCGAACTCGCCGGCGCCGGCGGCGGTGCTCGAAGCGGCAGCGGGCGCGGCGGCCGGGCTCATGTCGCGCCACCCTGGATCGCATCGAGCAGCGACCAGGTCAGCAGCAGCCATACCAGCGAGGACAGCACCAGGTAGATCGCCGCGCCGTAGGCCGCGGCGCGCAGCCATGGCGCCAGCGCGATGCGCGTGTTGTCGCGGTCGGACACCACCGTGTAGTCGTAGGCCTGCGGAAACGCACGCGCCTCCACGCTGCCGAGCTTGCGGCCGCTGGCCAGCGGATACAGCCGCGCGCGGTACTGGCGCAGCTTCTGGCGCCCTTCGGCGCCGCGGTACATGCCCTGGAAGCCGAGCTGCATGGCCAGCAGCAGCACCGCGGCGAGGTCCGCATCGAGCGAGGTGCGCTCGCCCGCGCCCATCAGATCGTCGACCAGCTCGAAGAAGCGCCGCCCGGCCACGCGCGAGCGTTCCACCGTGTATTCCAGCAGGTGCTCGGGCCAGTGCTCCGCGCCGGCCCAGTGCAGTTCGAGGATGAAGATCTCGTCGGCCAGCGCCACCATCGCGTAGCGCGCGCGCCGGTACGCCTCCAGCTCCGCGCCGGTGGCCGCGGCCTGCACGTCGCGCGACTGCCGGTCCAGCACGGCCAGCAGGCGATGCGCGATGCGCTCGACGGCCTGGTGCGCCGCCATCTCCCCATGCGGATCGCCCGGCTGCAGCAGCCGGACCAGCTCGCCCTTCTGGATGGCGAGCTTGACCTGCGCGACTTCCTCGTAGAACGCCGCGAAGCGCCCCAGCAGGAAGTTGGAGGAGGCGACGTTCGCGCTCATGGCCGCGCCGGGGCTCCTTCACGCGGCAGGTACAGGGTGATCGCCGCCGGCACGTGCTCGTCCGGTTCGCCCAGGATGGTGAAGGTGTGGCCTTCGCTGATCAGCGGCCGCGCGGCGCCGTCCTCGCCCTCGATGGTGGCATTGGCCACCTCGTAGACGAAGGCGCCGGGGCGCAGGTTGATCGCCGCGACCTGCGGCGGCGTGGCTTCCTTGATGGTGGCGCCGGGATAGCGGCGGCGCACCAGCAGGTAGATCAGCTCCTCGTTGGCGATGCGCGCGCTGCCCAGCCACTGGCTCATGGTCGCCGCGTTCTGGCCCGCGCGCGGGCTCAGCTCGATCAGCAGCTTGCCGGTGTCGATGCCGCGCGGCAGCTGGATGCGGAAGCCGGAGGCGCCGACGCGCTGGAACTCCAGCACGCGGAAGTTGGCATTGAGCCGGTTGAGCTGGTCGCGCACATAGGCGATCGCACGGGTGAAGCCCGGCATGCAGTCGTCGTGGTCGTAGGCGCCCAGCACCGGCGGCGGCGGCGCGCCGGGCGTGGCGGCGACGAAGCCGACCAGCTGCGACAGGCCCAGGTACAGGTCGGCCGGGTGCGTATTCGGCGACTGCAGCATCACGTCGAAGGTCGGCATCGCCATCACCAGATGGCGCGCGGCCTGCACCTGCGCGCTGCTCTCGCTGTCCAGGCGCGGCTGGCCGCGGTCGTCCAGGCGCACGCCGAGCAGTTCGCGGTATTTTTTCCACAACAGCTCCGACAGCGCGGCCAGCGAACGCTGCAGGCCGGTCTCGCCCTGGAACGCCGACGCGCCGACGTTGAGCATCGGCGGATGGAACGGCGCCAGGTGCACGCCACGCGAATCGCCATACAGCTCCAGCAGGGGCACCGAGCAATAGCTCTTGGCCACGTTGTCGCCCGCGGCCAGGCTGAGCTTGGGCCGCATGCGGTCGACCACGATCTCGTCCTTGCCGGTGTTCTCGTCCGCCTCCAGGTTGCCGCGCTCGATGGTGTAGCGCTGCATGTCGCCGATGTCGCTGGCCGCCCCCTTGCCGCGCACCGGCACGCGCAGGTGCACGCGCACCTGCTTCTGCTGGTTCCAGTCGGTGCCGCTCAGGTCCAGCGACAGGGCGGCCGGCGCGAAGTGGCCGGGATAGTCGATCACCAGCCCGTCGGTCATCACGCAGCGCAGGCGCTGGAATACCACCCGGCCCTTGGACAGCTCGGTGGGATCCAGCGCCATGTCCAGCACGCCCCAGGCATGCGGTTGCAGCATCACCATGCGCCGGTGCAGCAGGTTGTTCCAGTAGATGTCGTTCTGCTGGAAATGATGCGGCGACAGCAGCATGCCCTCCGACCAGGAGACCGGCTCGGGCAAGGTATCGAGGGTATCGACAGTCGCGTTCATGGCGCTGGCCTCGCTGGCAAAGTCATGGCTGCTCCGTCACCGCGAGCTGGGTGGCCTGCAGCCACACCACCGCACGGCGGAACAAGGTGAGATCGGCGCGCGGCTGCCCATCCGCCGTCAGATAGTTGGCGAAGGCGTACACGCCTGTCGCCTTGCCCGCGCGCTTGGGCAGGAGCACCTGGTCGACCACCTGCGCGGGCGGAATTTCCAGGTGCACGATATCGATCGACGGACCGAGTCCATTGATCAGCGTGGTCTTCTGCGCGAACCACTCCGGCCCGGTCTTGGGCAGCATCGCGGCATTCTTGCTGTCGTAGAGAAACACCAGGTCCAGCTGCACCGCCGAATTGAGGTTGGCGCCCGGCGGCGCGGCCACCCGCACGCTGGACAGCGTGGTGGTCGGCGTGCGGCCGAGCAGCTTGTTCACCGAGCCGCAGCCGGCCAGCGCGACCAGCAGCAGGGCAAGCACCGCGACGAGGGCAACACGGCCGCGCATCAGCTCAGCACCATCACGGTGACCTGCGCCGGCGTCAGCGACACGCCGACCATGTTCGGCAGCAGGCCGTTCTGGCCGACCAGGCCGAGCATGTGCGTGCAGGGAATGCCGCCCATGAAAACCTTGAAGCTGCCCAGGATCGAACGGAACGGCCCCATGAACAGATGCGAGACCACCCCGCCCTCCGCGCCCGGCTGGTCGCCGTTGCTCAATGCGCCGACCGTGACCAGGTTTTCCGCCAGCCCGCCGCCAACGATCACCTCGAACTGCGCGGGGATATCGGCGAAGGACAGCGCGATATTCGGGAACGGCATCGGCGTGGGCACGCCCAGCACCGGCACGAAGCACACGTCCGGAAACGCAAGGTTGAGCACGCCGAGATTGGTGTTGACGAACATGGCCTCACCCCAGGCTGATGCGTTCGGCGTCGATCTTGGCGTCCTGCCGCGCCGTGATCAGGGCCTGCTCGCCGTGCAGCCGCAGGAACTGGCGCGCATCGAGCAGGAACTGATCGACCTGGCCGACATAGGTGCGGGCGGTGTGCACCAGCGACTCCGCCGCGCTGGCGAACAACTGCCGCGCGTTGAGCGAGAGCGTGCCCTGCACCGCCGTGACTTCCACGCCCTCGCCAGCACGCAAGGCGATGCTGCGCGTGGCGGCGATATCCACCTCGGCCTGGCGGATCGACACCGCATCCGCGCCCGGCACGGCCAGCGTGGCGCGCCCGCCATCCGCGCGCGCCAGCACGTGCAGCACGAAGCATTCGCCGTCGGCGGTGGCGACCAGCAGCACGCGATCGCCCGGCTGCGGCGTGACCAGGCAGGACACCGCCTGGCGCGCGGAGCGGCCGTCGTCCAGGCGCCAGGCGTCGCGGCCGGCGCTGTCGCGGATGGTGGCCTCGAACCACGCGGGAGCGGCCGGTGGAGCGGTTTTGGCCTGCATCGTTTTGGCTTGGCGGGCGGCGAACATCAGGACATCTCCAGGGCAAGGGCGCGGGCCTCGGCGGCGAGGCGGGGCTGCGAGGTACCGCGCAGGCGACGGGTATGCGCCGCGCTGAAATCGGCGTCGACGAAACGGGTGTGGTGGAAGCTGGCGTGGTCCAGCCGCGCACGCTGGAAGCGCAGGCGCTCGCCGCTGGCGTGGTCGAAGCGTGCGTAGGCGAGCATGGCCTGGCCGAAATCCACCTCGGCCAGGCGTGCGTGATCCCACACGCTGCCGGGGCCGCGCGTGCCGGCGAACGACACCTTGCGCAATTCGGCGGACTGGAACAGCGCTCCCTCGCAGGAGAGCCCGGCCGCGTCCACCTCGCTCCAGCTCGATTCGAGCAGCAGCGCGTTGTCGAGCTTCGCTGCGCGCAGGCTGGCGCCGGCCAGTACGGCCTTGCGCAGATTGGCTTCGCGCAGGTCGGCGCCGTCGAGGCTGGCGCCCGTGAAGTTGGCGCCTTCCAGCAGGCAGCGTTGCAGCACCAGGCCGCGCAGGTCCATGCCGTCGAAACGGGCGTCCTGCAGCACGGCCGATTGCGCGACCAGCCCGCGCAGGTCGAAGTCGCGGAAATCCACGCCGGGAAGCACCGCCTGCGCCAGCGTGGCATGCGCGAGCCCCAGCCCGGCCAGCTCGCATTGCGCGATCACGGTGCGGTGCAGGACGGCATGCACGAAGCTGGCGCCATGCAGTTTCGACTGGGTGAAGGCCGACAAGGCTATCTCGGCCTTGCTCCACGTCGAGGCCGGCAGGTCGACCTGGGTGAACGCGCATTGCTGCAGGTTCGCGCCGTCCCAGCGCGTGCCGTCCAGCTTGCAGCGCGTGAAGCTGCACGCCTCCAGCGTCGCGCTGCCGAAGTCGGCTTCGCGCAGGTCGCACTCGATGAAGTTGACATGCTGCAGGCGTGCGCCGTGCAGCTGCGCGCCACGCCAGATCGCCTGGTTGAACAGCAAGGAGGCAAGCGCACGCCCGCTGCCGTCGAGCACGCCCAGGTCGACGCCATGCACCGGCCGTCCCAGCACCTGCAGGCGGGCGATGTCGTCCCAGCCGAGCACGGTTGTCGCGCTCATGGCAGGCTTCGCCCCGGTTCCAGGCGCACGCCTTCCAGCCGCGCATGGTCGAAGCGGGCCTCGGCGCATTCGGCCTGCACGAAGTTCGCCTCGCGCAGATCGGCCTCGCGGAAGTCCGCGCGGCGGCACATGGCCTGGTAGAAATCCGCTGCTCCCGCATGGCAGCCGGTGAGCTCGCCGCCCATGAACAGCGAACGGTAGAACAAGGTGCGTTCGAGCACCGCGTGGGTCAGCCGCGCGCCGCTGAAATCGCATTCGCGGAACTGTCCCTCGGCGAGGTTGGCATCGGTGAGATTGGCGCCACGCCAGCTGCTGTGATCGGCGCGCACGCGCTGCAGGTCGGCGCGCGACCAGTCCGCGCCGCCACCGCCCTGCACGCGGGCCAGGTCGGCGCCGGCCCAGTGGCTGTCGGTGAGGCGGCATTCCATCAGCACGCTGCGCGACAGCGCGGCCTCGCGCCAGTCGCTGCCGGCCAGGCTCGAACCCAGCGCCACCGTGCGCTGCCAGGCGGCGTGCGCCCAGCGGCTGCCGTCGGCCTTGGCATGCAGCAGCACGCAGTCGGCCAGCGTGGCGTGTTCGAGATTGGCGTCTTCCAGCACGATGTTCGGCGCGATCCAGCGCTCGAAGCGCGCGCCGGCCAGGTCCGCGCGGCTCCAGTCCGCATCGCCGGCCTGGGTGCCGGCGAAGCTGGCGCCGCGGAACACCGCACCGCGCGCCCGCGTGCGCGCCAGGTTGGCGCCGTCGAAACAGGCGGCGGCAAAGTTGGCGGCATCCATGGTGGCGCCGGTCAAGGCCACTTCGCTCAAGTCCGCACCGTCGAGCTGGGCGCCGCGCAGATCCGAGGCTTCCAGCAGGGCGCCGCGCAGATCGGCGCCGGACAGCATGGCGTTGCGCAGATCCGCGCCGGCCAGGTCGCAGCCGCGCAGCGAACCGCCTTCGCGCACGCGCAGCAGCAGCCATTGCCCGATCGCCGCGGCCACTTCCGGTTGCAGCGGCAGGCCGGGCACGCTCGGCTGCGGCGAGGCCAGGCGACCCTTGCGCTGCAGTTCCTGGATCTGTTCGACCGCTACCGGCGGCACGCCGGCCAGCGCGCCGAATTCGCCCAGCGCGCCTATCGCACCGCCCTGCCCGGCGGCGCGCGCCAGCGCTTCCTCGGTGCTGGTCGCCGCGGCGGGCGGCGCTTGCGGCAACGGCGCGAGCTGAGCCGCGGCTTCCTCGCGCTGCGCCTGCGCCTGTTCGCGTGCCTCGCGGCCGATGCGGTCGACCGCGTCGAGCGTGGCGCCCAGGTCGAAATCGCCGCGGCGGATTTCCGCGGCGCTCGGCACGGGCAACTCCACCGCCAGCGGCGCGAGCGACGGCGGTGGCGCGGGCATGCCGGCGGAGGCTTCGAATTCCGCGGCCAGGCCCGCCTCGCGCGCGGCGCGCGCGGCCTGCCGGCGCTGCTGTTCGTCCTGCACCTCGGCGTGCCGCGCGGCACGCAGCACGGCATCGGGCTCGGGCGTCAGCTGCGCTTCGTTGAACACATGGCGCGCGGCGGTATCGCGATTGAGCCGCAGCGCCAGCACCTCGCCGTAATGCGACAGCGGGCGCGGCGCGTCGGCGGCGTATTCATAGGCCACCATCAGCGCTTCCACGTCCAGGGCAAGGCTGTCCTCCACTTCGATTTCGCCGCGGTGGATGGTCACGCCCAGCTCGGCGTCGGGGAAGAACCACACCGTGTCGAAGGACAGCGCGATCTCCTGTGCCGCATCGGCGGGCTGCCCGGCGCGATGGGCGAAGGCGCGCGGCCGGAATTCCGGCAGGTGGCCCTCGATCACCGGCAGCCGCGGGTGCATGCCTTCCAAGCGATACGGCTCACCGCCGGCGAAGAAACCCTCGATGCGCTGGTCCAGCGGCGCGGCGTTGAAGAACTCCGGATGGGTATCGTCGGCCAGGCCCGGATAGGTGTCGCTGCGCCAGCGCCGGCCGTAGCTGCCGATCCACTGGCGCCGCGGCGTCCAGCCCACGTCGAGCTGGCCGAAACCGGCCGGCGCGTAGCGGCGCCGCGGTCCACGCACGGGGCGCTGCGGATGTTCCAGGTTCGGCATGTCGCCGTGGTTGCGGCCGAACAACGCCGCCAGCGGATTGCGGGCATAGCCGCGGCCTTCCGGATTGGCAGGATGGCCTGCCCCGCCATAGGCGCGATTCCAGGTCAGCGGTATCTGGGTGAACGGCAGCGGCTCGGTGACCTGCAGCCACGGCAGCATGCCGTACATCCACTGGCGGTCGCCGACCACGCGCAGGCGCTTGTCCACGCCGGCCACGCTCAGCCGCACGGTCTGCTCGGTCACCGCCAGGCCATTCGCCGCGTATGCGCTGCCGGCCAGCAGTACTTCGCCGCGCGTCTTGGGCATCAGCTCGTCCAGCGGCCGGCCGGGCGGCAGCGCGCTCATCACCTTGCGCCATTGCAGGTTGTCGCGCAGCAGCGCCTCGGGGCGTCCGCCCAGCGCGAAGAAGCCCAGCGTCGCCACCAGCAGGCGGTCCCTGCCCTGCCAGCGGTACGGGCGATGCATCAGGCTCAGAGTCATCGGTTTGACGATCTTCATGCGCGCCTCATACGTAGATGTAGACCACCGGGATCGACACGCTCAGGCCGACGATTTCCATCGAGATGCGCGCGCCGGCGATGGTCATCGACGCGCCCACGCCGGTGATGTCCACCGTGGTGGACATGCCGTGGATGCTCATGCGCGTCTCCTCGTCGGTGACGCTGACGTCGGTGCTCTCGCCGGTGACATTGATGCCGGTGCTGCTGCCGGTGACGTTCATCCGCGTGGTGCTGCCCACCACGCCGATGTCGGTGCTGCTGCCGGTGACATTGATGCCGGTGCTGGTGCCGGTGACATTGATATTGGTGCTGGAACCGGTGACGCCGGTCTGGCTGCTGGTGCCGGTCACCGAGATCGATTCGCTGCTGCCGGTGGCCGAGATCTGCTCGGAGATGCCGGTGACCGAGGTGTTCTCGCTCTTGCCGGTCACCGAGGTATCGGTGCGTACGCCGGTCAGCGAGACCTGGTCGGCCAGGCCGGTCAACGCGACGCCGGCGCTGCGGCCGGTGGTCGACATCGAGGTGGTCATGCCCAGCGTGTCCACCGAATTGTTCATGCCGGTGGTGCTGATGCTGCTCTGCATGGCCGTGGTGGTGAGGTTGTTCACCACGTTCTGCGTGGTGATGCGCGTGGCGGTGCCGGCGATCTCGTCCTGCGAATAGGTATCGCCGGTGATGGTGCTGTAGCTGGTGCTGTTGCCGATCGTGCTCTTGCTCCAGGTCACCGCCGCTTCCATCGTGTTGTAGGTGCTGCCGTACGATTCGGAGCGGCTGAGCAGGCCGCTGGCGCCGTCCTCGGACGTCGAATAGCTGTAGCTGGCGCCTTGCGAATAGCTGGTGTCGCGGTACTGCCCGCTCTCGTAGGCGCCGTTGACGATGCCCACCGCGCGATCGAGGTTGTAGGCCGAGTGCAGGCCGTAGCGGATGCTCTGCCCGTCGCCGTAGCTGGTGGAGTAGTTGCTGCCGACATGGGTATTGGCGGTCCAGCCCGAGGGCGTCACCACCAGGCTGCCGTTGGGCGCGATCAGCTGCTGCACCTCCGGCAGTTCCGACTCGTCGCTGGCGCGCGTCACCAGCACGGTGGCGCCGATCTCCGGCACCGTGTTCATGCTCGCCGACAGCTTCACCCACACCGGCTGCGACGGCGCGCCGGGGCTGGAGAACTGCACGTAGACGCCCTGCGCCATCAGGTACGGCGGCGCGGCCTGGGTGTCGCGCAGGCGGCTGGTGGCCGGATCGAAATTGGCCGGCTCGTAGTAGCGCCAGTCGGTGGGCCCGCGCCCGGCCATGTCCACCACCTTGGCCAGGATGCCGCCCTGCTGGGTGTCCTGCACCGAGAAGGCGGTGAGCATCGCCGCCGCGTCGGTGGACTCGAACTGGTTGGTATAGCCGCCGTCGGCGGTGGCCTGGTGGGTGACCTTGCTCAGCACGAAGGCCTGGTTCTCCAGCGACGGACGCACCGGCGCCGGCGCGACGCCTTCGGCCATGTCGCCGCGCACGCTGAACTGGGTGCCGACGCGGAACGCCGCGCAGGTGCTGCTGCCGGTCAGCTGCCGGCCCGACGCGGCCAGGGTGGAAGCGGTGGTGCGCACGTATTCGCGCACGGTGCCGCTGCTCATGCCGTACTGGTAGGTGCGGTACTGGTTGAACGGCAGCTCGCCCGGGTCGGCCGGGGTGAATGCGCCGAAGGTCTGGAAAGTCGGGATCGGATCCTCGTCCGGCGCGTTCTCCTGGTGCGCGAAGCGGCCGTTGACGCCGGTGCTGGTCAGCGACTGCTGGTAGCTGTACTGGAAGACCAGGTCGTCCTGCTGCAGGCCCAGCTCGTCGATCGCGCTGTAGGTGTAGCGCAACGGGCGTTCGAAGGCCTGCGGATAGGCCGGCCGGTTGGCGAACACCACGGTGTGCCCGTTGCCGGTGTGCTTGAAGTAGTAATAGATGTGCGCCTTGGACATCATCCGACGCAGGAATTCGAAGTCGCTCTCGCCGGCCTGCAGCCAGTCCTGCACGCGCGCGATGGCGATGTTGTCCTCGCCCGACACCGCGTCCAGCGAATAATCGATGTAGTGCTTGCGCATCAGGTCCGCGATCACGTCGCGCACGCACATCTGCGCATGCACCTCGTAGCGGTTGGTCAGGTTCAGCCGCCACAGCGCCGGCTTCATGCCGATGCGGTACACGCCCGGCTCGTCCATCGCGAAGGAACCGACGATGCCGTTGTAGAAACTCATCGACGGCGCGTTGCCGGTGCGCAGCGCCTGCGCGAAGCGCGCGGCGGCGTCCGGCGCCTCGCCGCTCATCGGCCGGTTGAGGCCGACCGTGACCGGGCGGCCGATCAGCGCGTCGAAGCTCAGCGGCGGCGTCAGCTTCGGATCGGTATTGCCGCGCAGCTGCAGCTGGAAGTCGAACGGCTCGGATACCGATTCCTGTCCCTCGAAGGACAGCAGCCGGAAGGTCTCGTCGCCCAGCCAGCGATTGCCCGACAGCGCGATGCCGCAGTGCAGGTACAGCAGCGGCGAATCGGACTCGCCCTGCCGCCCGATCGGCTGGATCGCGGTGCGCCCGGCGGTATCGGTCGGCAACGCGCTCATGCAGCCTCCTGCAGGTCGTCGGCGCGGATGGTGAAACTCACTGCGCGCGCGCCGTCCGGCCGGCCGTTCACCCAGGCGGTCTGGCCCAGGCGCAGGCCATGGCCGCTGCCGAAGCCGGCCAGCCGCCGCGGCTTGCCCACCCACGCGGCCGGGATATCCGCCTCGTTCACCTCGATGGTGACCACCGCATCGACGTGGCGGTCGAACAGGTAATGCACCATCGCGGCCAGGCCGCGGTAGCCGGTGCCGAACTGCGCGTCGTGCGCGCCGCCCGGCAGGTGCGCGCGATCGGGCAGCAGCAGGCACAGCCGCGCGTACGACACCGGCCCGATGCGCAGGCCGACCGCGGCGTGGTTCACCCACACCCGGCGCCCCAGCGGCGCGCCGTCGCCCAGCGTGCGCCGGCCCAGCAGGGTGCGGTCGCGCGCCTCGATCCCGCGCCACGCACCGACCAGCGCCTGTACCTTGACCGGTGCCTGCAGATAGACGCTCAGCACCAGCTGCGCCTGCGCGGCGCTCTTGCGTCCGTTCGCGACCAGGCCGGCCAGCGCCAGCAGCGCGCGGCGCGGCAGCGGCACGCGGCGCGCGAGGATCGCCGCGCCCTCCCCCTCGAACGCCGACAGGCCCATCAGCGCGCCGGCGGCATCGGCCTGGCCGGTGTGCTCCGGCCGCAACGCGTCGAACGCCGGCACGCTCGCCGCCTTCAGTTCATAGCGCAGCGTGCTGAGGCGGTGGTTGAAGATGTCCAGGAATTCCGCCATTGCCGGATCGCGCTCGGCCAGACGCTGGCGCGCCCAGTCGGCGAAGCTGTCCGGCATCGGCCCCAGCACGCCGGACAAGGCAAAGTTGGCGACGAACAATTCCAGCCGCGGGTCTTCCGCGGCGAGGTGGCGTTCCTCGCGCAGGCGGCCCTTGGAAATCTCGCTGCCCGGGAACACCGGCGACATCTCGCCGCGGAAGCGCAGCCGCGGCGACACCGTGCGGGCGCCGTCGCGGCGCGCGTTCGCACCCCGCCGGGGCCACGACTGCAGTCGTACCCACTGGAAGAAATCGAAGCTGGCCGGCCGCCGCAGCAGCCGGTCGGCTAGAGGCTCACCTGTGCGCCAGTCAGGGGTGGCCATGACTTGAGCTCTCCTCGGCGGTCGGAAGATTCGAGAATCAGTTCGATGACGGTATTGACCTCCGCATACAGCGCCAGGAAACGGTGCAGCACGCTGCCGAACAACACCGCGCTGCCGCCTTCGAAATGACCCAGGTCCACCTGCAGGCGCAGCTGCAGGCAATCGACGAAGCCGCGCCAGGCCTCGCGGCGCGGCATGCGCTTCTGCACACGGCGGGTGGACATCGCGCGCAGGCCGTCGATCTGCCGGTAGCCGGTGAGGCTGGCCGGCCCCACATGCAGGCGCAGCATGTTCTTCAGCACCGGCGGGCCGCGCTGGCCGTCGACCAGCGACAAGTGATTGAGCGACAGCTGCGAGACCAGCGCCCACGGCCGCTCGCCGACCATCTGCGGCGGCTGGTTCGGCGTGGGCTTGCAGGCCACGCGCAGTGAGGCGACCGGACCGGCGCCTTCCAGGTACAGCACCGTGCCCACCAGCAGCTGCGACGGCAGGCGGCGGTTGGTGCACAGCGCGGTGCCGCCGATCATTTCCTCCGCCGGCAGCACCGGATCGAATTCCGGATCGAGGAAGGACACGAAGGTTTCAGTGCCGTGCACCGCGCCGGTCTGGTTGACCTCGCGGCGGGTGGCATAGAAGTAGTCGATCTTGTCCAGCCGCTGCATCTCGTCCAGCGCGAAGTACGGCGCGATCGGGCGCGGGCTGCGGTCCGGGCGGATCGAGACCAGCTCGTCCAGGCTGTAGATCTCGCAGTAGCGATGGTTCTGCTCGTCGGCGACCAGGCGGTATTCGTACTGGCGCTGGTCCAGCACGAAGGGCTCGATGCGCTGCGGGAACAGGTTGATCAGCGGCAGGCAGTTGAGCCTGAGCAGGTGGCGGTCGTAGTGGTGGTCCTTCGACGGCGGCACGTCGAGCAGGAACAGCAGGTCGAAGTCCTTGTCCACGCCGGACAGGTCCATGCCCGCCACGTCGAAGAACAGGAATTTCTGCGGGAAGGCGAAATATTCCTGCACCAGCCGGTAGCCCGGATGGGTCAGCGGATTGGCGCCGAGCACGGCTTCCTTGTCGTCGAAGCCGCGCCACTGCAGCTGGGAGGCATCGAGATAGCGCAGCTCGCCGGTGGCGCGCACGCGCACCGCCATGCGCACCAGGTGCATGGCCAGGCCGTCGTACAGCGAATAGGCCAGCTTGTGGTCGGCGTGGATGCAGAAGCGCAGGAACGGCAGCTTCATCGCATGCACCGGCTCCTTGCCCATGCAGCTGACGGTGGCGCTGAGGATGGAAGCGGTGCGGGTATCGGCCGGATCCAGCGGATAGGCGTTGGCCGCCATCGATTCCACGTGGGTCACTTTCAGCGGCCACAGCGGCGTGTCGTAGCAGGTGCGGAAGCGGCAGCGCACCTGCTGGCCGAATTCGTTGGTGGCCAGCGCGTAGACATAGCGCCCGCGCTCCAGCGTGGCGCCGTGGGCGAAGTTGGCGCCGTCCGGACGCACCTCGATCTCGCCCACCAGCATCGACGGCAGCGGCGCCTCCAGGTGCGGATACAACAGGCTCATCAGCGCGTTGGGCAGCACCGCCTGGTCGGTCTCGAGCTGGTAGCGCAGGCGGCCCGCCATCCAGGCGAAGGACTGCACCAGCATTTCCACATGCGGATCGCTGCTGCGCCCGCCGCTGAGCTCCAGCTCCTTGGCGATGGCCGGAAAGGACGCGCCGAAGTCCGCGGCCTCGTCGCGCAACGAGGCCAGCTCCTGCTCGAACCACATTTTCAGGCGGGGCACATCGGCATTCATGCCAGCTCATCCGGGCAAGGCAGTTCGAAACGGAAGGTGCTCGGCTGGTTGTCCACCTGCACGCTGCCGTGCACGACCAGGGCGTAAGGCTTGAGCGCCCGGCCCGTCGCCAGCCATTCCAGCCGCGGCGCGCGCAGGCGCGGTTCGAAGCGCGCGATCGCCTCCAACAGGCGCGCGCCGAAACGTTCATGCTCGTTCATGCCGATGCCGGTATCGACGATCGGCGGCATGCCGAAGTCGCACACCCGCGCACCGCCCAGGCCCACATAAGGCCGGCATTCGACGATGCGCTGGATCTGCGCGGCGACCGCACCGATCGGATCGAACGGCGGCGCCTGTCCCATGTCCGGCTCGCTGCGATTGACCAGCCGCTCCATCAGGAATTGCACGACCATCCCCCGCCCGTATGACTCAACACCACAAATGGAACCCTTCTCCCTCCGGGAGAAGGTGGCGGCAGCCGGATGAGGGTACGGGCGGAGCGGTACACATCACCCTTGCGCTCCGCCGGACCCTCACCGCAACCCTCTCCCCGCTCACAAATTGGTAAACGGGGGAAAGGGGCTCAAGCAGCTACGCTCAACTGGTGAACTGACCGATCGGACGGTTGCGCGCGATACTCCAGCCCGCCGCCAGGTTGCCCGAGGTGTTCATGTCCGCCTCCTGCACCGTGTAGGTCCACAGCACCTCGGTGAAGTTGAGCTTGAACTGCTCGGTGGGCATGTCGTCCGGGTTGGACTGGAACTGGATCTCGCTGATGATCGCGTCGCGCAGCTCGATGGTCAGGATGTTGGCGGTCTTCTCGCCGGAGTTGCGCGCGATGTAGATCTTGGTGGGATTCTTGTCGCCCTTGCCCAGCGGCTGTGCGCGCAGGCAGTACTCGTAGAACTTGACCGAGGTCTTGTCCACGTACTTCACGCAGGTGAACTCGGTGATGATCGGGCGGCCCGAGGTACGCGCCGAATTGCTCACGTCGGTGGTGATCTGCTGCTTCATGCCCTGGTGCACCGAGACCAGCTCCAGGCACTGCCCGAGCTTGAGCACCTCGTCGCGCCACTGGTCGTCGATCAGGCTGCCGCCGCCTTTCCAGCCGTTGGGGCCGCCGAAGATCGACGAATCGCCGGGTTGCAGAAGTATGAGGTCCATGGTTGCTCCAGAGGCTTAGGTGGTGGAATCGACGGGCTGCGCGTGGCGTCAGCCCGCCGGCAGATCCGCCACCAGGCGAATCGACGTGGTGAGTTCTTCCAGCTGGAAATGCGGCTTGATGAACACCGTGGCCTTGTACGAGCCGGGCGAACCGGGCACGTCGGTCACGGTGATCTGCGCCGCGCGCAGCGGATAGCTGGCCTTCACTTCCTGCGAAGCGTTGTCGTCCAGCAGCACGTACTGCGCGATCCAGCTGTTGAGATAGGCCTCGATATTGCCGCGGGTGAGGAAGGCGCCGATCTTCTTGCGCATGATCACCTTGATGTAATGCGCGAAGCGCGAGGCGGCCAGGATGTACGGCAGCATCGCCGAGAGCTTGGCGTTGGCGTTCGCCTCGTCGCTGATGTACTGGCGCGGCAGGTTGGCGGTCTGGCCGCCGAAGAACGCGGCCTGCCCGGTGCCCTTGCAGTTGCACAGCGCGATGAAGCCCAGGTCGTTGAGCTCCTTCTCGCGGCGGTCGGTGATCGACACCTCGGTCGGGCAGATCATGTTCACCAGGTCCGCGTCGTCGCGGTAGGTGAACACCGGCAGCCCGTCGACCAGGCCGCCGCCTTCCACGCCGCGGATCGCCGCGGTCCAGTGGTACAGCGCGAACGAATGCGTGATGCGCTCGGCCAGCGCGTAGGCCGCATTGCCCCACAGGAAGGCGTTGTGGTCCGGGCCGTCGGCGCCGGTCACCGTCTCCTCGTAGCGCAGGCCTTCGGCCGGGCGCGCGTCCTTGCCGTACGGCAGGCGCAGCAGGATATGCGGCAGCGCCAGCGCGACATAACGCGAGTCCTCGCTGCCGCGAAACTCCATCCACTGCGCCAGCTCCGGCGATTCGAACAGCTGGCTCAGGTCGCGCGGCTTGGCCAGCTTGTCGAAGCCGTCCAGGCCGAACAACCCCGGCGCCGCTGCCGCCAGGAACGGCGCATGCGCCGACGCGGCGATCTTGGTCAGGTTGGTCAGCAACGACATGCTGGCCGGCGAATGATCGAACTCGTAGCCGCCCAGCAGCAGGCTGTACGGCGAGCCGCCGTAGGTGCCGAACTCGGCCTCGTAGATCATCTTGAAGATGCAGCTCTGGTCGAAGTCGGCCGCCTTCTCCAGCTCCTTGCGCAGGTCGTCCATGCTGGCGTTGAGCACGCGCAGCTTGAGCAGGCGGCCGGTCTCGGTGCGCGACACCACGTAGAAGAGGCCGCGCCAGGTCGCTTCCAGGTCCTTGAACGACTTGGCATGCAGGATCGCATCCAGCTGCTGGCCGATCTGCACGTCGATGCCGCCGGCGCGCTCGTCCATCAGGCCGTTGGAGCCCAGCGCCACCTGGGTGAGATCCTTGTTGCCCAGCGGCACCAGGACCTCGTTGGAGAAGCGCCCGGCCAGCCGGCGCGCCTTGCTCAACGGATCGATCGCCAGGAAGGCCTGCTGCCGCTCCGCCGCCAGCGCGGCCTGGCGCTTGGTCAGCTCGCTCGCGGCATCGGCCTGCGCCTGTGCGGTAAGCGCGGCCGCATCGGCATCGTTCTTGGCCTTGGTCGCGTCGACCACCGCCTTGTTGGCGGCGGCGATCGCATCGTCGCCCTTGGCCTTGCCGGCGGCATCCTGCGCCTTGGCCAGCGCGGCGGCGGCATCGCTCGCCGCCTTCTGCGCGGCGGTGGCAGCATCCGCGGTGGTCTTGATGTTCGCGGCCGCGGCATCGGAAGCCGCCGCCGCCGCATCCGCGGCCTGCTTTGCCGCCGCCGCAGCTTGCTGGTTGCCGGCCATCTGCGCGGCCAGCAGGCTGACCAGGGCACCCGGAATAGCAGCGCCCGCCGCGTTCGCCGGCGGATTGTCCTGCGCGTCGACCTTGGCGTTGACCCAGTCGTCCGGCGAGGTCGTGGCGAATGCCGTCTTCAGCGCCGTGATCCCCGCACCGTCGGTGGTCGCCCGGTCCAGCAACGCACCCAGCGCATCGTTGCACTCGGCCATCGACTGCAGCGAACGCAGATCCGCCCGCGCGTCGTAGCGCTGTCGCAAGCCAGGCACTGCGTTGACCACCGCCAGCGGCTCGAAGTCCGACAATGCATTGAAATGCAGTTCGCCGGCCAGGACCTTGCCCTCGCCCGCGATAGTGTCGGCGATGCCGTTGAGTTTGATCATGGGCGAGCTGTCGGCCAGGATCTTGTCGAACGACTCGGCATCGATATCGCGCATGCGCCGGTCCTTCAGCGCCGGCAGCACGCTGGCGTCCAGCTCGCCCGACAGGTTGGCGAACATGCCGACGATGAAGGCCAGCTCCACTTTCTCGCTCGAGCCGCCCGTTTCGACGTCGTACGTGATGCGCACGCGCGGCGGCCGCACGCGCAGCAGCTTCTGTTGAATGCTCTCGACAGTCATGTACAGGCCTCGTTTCGGTGGGCGGCTGCAAAGTCCCTTGTCGCTATCGAACGCTGCCGCACGCGTTGCGGTAGGGACTAATCAAAAGGCGTGCCAACTGGGGAAGACCGCGATATGGCGCCACTTTCGCCTGACTTCCGATCGCTGAGGGAGGATCCGGGCGTGTGGCTTCGCACACGGTCGGCATGAGGCATATCGCCTCGATCGACGGCAAACGCTTTGAGTCGAAGGTACAAACCGGATCGGCACGCGGGTGGGAGAAAAAACTCACGCCCGTGGGAAATCGCACATGGTTCGATGAACGGACCCGCGCCGCTCTTTTCCGTACCTCGATGATTGGAGATGAGGACATGCACCAGCCAAGTCGGACCGCCATCGGTTCAGATGGCGGGAGCGCTGAATCATGGACGACTCCATTCATAGCGAACGGAACCGCTGAGCCAGCTTCCAACGGCAGCCATCCAGCAGAGCACCCATGTATCGCCCTACATCGAGCAAACAGCTTTACGCGTATCTCCTGGCCTTGCTGGCCCTTGTCGCGCAACCATGCCTTGCCCAGGCAGACGTCGTGTATCGATTCGACACCAGGCCACCGGAGCAGATATTCGCCGAAGGTTTTGCACCGCGGGGAAGCGATCTGAGCCTGGTCGACCACTGGAGATACAGCTCGTCCGCAAGATCGGGATTCGTCGGAACCACGGACCGCCATTCCATCGCGCTCGAATTTGCCGAGGCCTATTTTCAACGTACGGGAACCAGGCGAGGCTTCGTCTATCGCATAAGCGCCAATCAGCACTTCTACAGCGTTGCACTCAGCGCAGAGGATCTTCTTCAGCGCATGCGTGCAGCCGGCGCGCAGACAAGCCACCGCCGATTTGCTCAGACGCTGCGCGATGGCCTGGAGGCTTTCGGCTGGGAACGCGAGTACGTCAGCGACCGGGCCATTCCCGGCACGATGATCGCCGCGGCCACCGAAGTGACGGGAACCTCGCTTGCCGGCGGACGAATGAGAATCGACGAGACCGAACCACAGGACAATCCCCACTTCGTCATCACCGGCACGCATGCCAACACGGGTCCGTACCCGATGACGTGGCCGGCCACGGACTATCCATCCTCGTCGTCCGAGACGGAAGCATCGAGCGACGACGAAGACGACGGCGCGGTGGGGCCGCCCCTTGCCGGCGATGTCCTGGCCGTCGCCGGCCCGAGCGGGTATATGCATCCGGGCGTGTTTCCAGGCTGCGATGCATCGCCGCACAAAAGAAGCATCGGGTCCAACCATTGCCCGAAGCTTTCATCGATGGTCAACGTATCGAAGCTCAGGCGGATAACACTCATTCTCCTGGCGGAGGACGGACCATTCCCTCGTTACGGTCACGATGAACTGTAAAGGCAGTTGCGCAGACCGGCGTCCTGACAGCGCAAGCCGAACGGAACGAAACCTATCGACCGCGTTTTGGAAGGTCACGCCAATACGGGCGACATGTGATGCAACGAATCAGATCAAGCAGACTCGCGCGCTCATGGCTGATCGCATGGCTCGCCATCGCCCCGTTGCCATGCCTGGCTCAGCAGAAATTCGTCTACCTCGTCGATATAAACCCTCCGGAAAGGGTTTTTACCGCAGCCATGACGCCATCAGGAACCAATCTCAACATTTTCGATCTCGTCGCCCACACACGCGATGAGGGCTTTCTAGTGACCGTGGACAGCATGGACAGTGCCCGCTGGGTTGCCGAAGACATCATGTCCAGATCTGATCTTGGCCGGATCTTCATTTATCGAATCCGCGCCGACGAGCACTTTTACAGCTTCAACTTGAGTGTTCAGCGCCTATGGGAAGTCGCCCGCGAGATGAACGCGCGCTGGACCTTTCCTTTCATCCTCAGATGGCTGGAGGGAGTGGACTGGATGCGCATGCACATAACCGATCGAATTATCCCGCCAAGCGCGATCGCCTCGGCCATTGAGATTTCGAGGCCAGACTCGTTGCCGCACACGCCAACAGTGATGCACGCCGCCATCAGCAACGACCGATACATCGATGCCGACACTCAAGCGAGTCTCGAGGCTTATGGCGAGCAGGCATCAGTGGAACCCAGGTTCCGCCCATCGCCGAATTCGTCCTGCCGTCCCACCAGGCCGTTCCGGCACGATGACAATGACGACCACGAAGGCGCGATCGGGCTGACCTGCGAGGACGATGTCCTTGCCGTGGAAAGCCCTTACGGTTACGTCCCTCTCAGCGTCATCCCGGATTGCGCCGCCTCGCGTCGCAGAAGGAGTCTCTCACAGCCGCCATGCAAGCCCTTACCCACGATCAATCTGTCCAGGCGCGCACGGGCGCTGAACATCCTGATTCTGGATTGGACATGGAGTCCGTCGAACGGGAGACACGACGAACTGTAGCGACGAGAATGTCGAAGGCCGCGGCAGACACGCGCGCGTCAATCGCCTCTGCGCCGTAGCCGCCAGATTTCACGCATACCGAGGCGGCGGCACTCTACCTCCCCTTCTCCTTCCAACAGCTTCAACGCTTCAATGACCAGATCGAGCGGCACTTCGAATCCGACAGGCCGCAGCCACCACTGCTGAATCCCCTCGGCGGAATCCGCACAGCCAGGACTCGCCGCCAGATGGCGAGCGATCGCATCAGCCACGACACGTACGGAATGACCAGTCACTCGCCCGCCCCGCCCGGTGGATGGCATCACTCGCCCGAATCTTGCTCCTGTCCGGCCACGGAAGCGAGCCGGTACTTGCTCACCAGCTTGCTGAACGCGCTGCGGTCCTGCCCCGCCATCCGCGCCGCCTGCGTGATATTGCCCCGCGCCCGCGCCATCGCCGACGCCACGTAGCTGCGCTCGAAATCCGCGATCGCCCGCGCCTTCGCCTGCTTGAATGCCGCATCGTCGCCCGCCCCGACCGGCGGCGCCGCCAGATCCTGCGGCGGCCCGCCCTGGATCAGCGCCCCTTCGCACATCAGGTACTCGCGCTGCACGAAGTGCTCCAGCTCGCGCACATTGCCCGGCCAGCTGTAGCGCTGCAGCGCGGACAGGAAGGACGGATCGAAGCGCTTCGACGACGTCTGCGTGCCGTACTGGCGGTTGAGTCGCGTGAGGAATGACTCCGCCAGCTCGACCACGTCGCCGCCGCGCTCGCGCAGCGGCGGCATCACCAGCGGCATCACCTTCAGGCGATACAGCAGGTCGCGGCGGAACTGCCGCGCCTTCACCAGTTCGTCGAGGTTGGCATTGCTCGCCGCGATCAGGCGCACGTCGGTGCTGCGCGTCTGCGTGCCGCCTACCCGGCGATAGGTGCCGTCCTGCAGGAAGCGCAGCAGCGAGGCCTGCGCCTTCGGCGAGAGCGTGTCGATCTCGTCGAGGAACAGCGTGCCGCCTTCGGCTTCGCTGACCAGTCCAGGCGACGCCTGGCGTGCATCGGTGAAAGCGCCGCGCTCGTGCCCGAACAGTTCGCTCTCCACCAGCGAATCGGCCAGCGCGCCGCAGTTGACGGCGATGAAGGGTCTCGATGCGCGCGCACTCAGATAGTGCACGGCCCTTGCCCCAAGCTCCTTGCCCGTGCCGGTTTCTCCGCCGATCAATACGGTCACGTCGAACTTCGCGATACGGCGTATCTGCGCAATGACGTGAGCGAACTGCGGCGAAGATCCAAGCAAGTTGGACTCCGCGATATCGACCATGACGCCCCCTGTGCGGGGCATCGCGTCCTTTGCTCCATGCGACTCCCCGGACCGCCGATGTTGCCCCTCGCTGTCCGCGACCGCAATATGCATCCGCCAGGAAGTGTCATCGCTGCAGCGCGCCATCCCGGCTAAATGTCTTTTTCATGTGAAGACGCATCATGCGTTGCGATCGCGGCAGGGGGCCGTCCATCGATGTTCGCCAAGCTCGGCCTGATCTTGCTGATCCTGTTGTTCGGCGCACTCGCCTTCGCCGGCGGCATGATGGCGCCCGATCACTGGCGCGCGCCGATGCAGGAGATCGCCGCGCGCTGGCGCGATCGTCCCGCGCTCGCCACGCCGCATCTTCCTGCGCCACCCGCATCCACCGCCGCGCCGGCAGCGGCGGCAAGCGCGGTGTCCACCCATGCCCTGCTCGTGACCAGCGACGTGGCCGCGGCGGCGCCGGCAGCGGGACAGCCCGCGTATGCCCTGCAATTGGGCCAGTTCATCGATGCCGGCGACGCGGATGCGCTCGAGCGCCAGGCGCAAGGGCTGGGCCTGCCGTTGCAGCGCATCGCCGCCATCGACCCCGATCACGCGGCCTGGACGGTGCTCGCCGCGGGCCGCTTCCCCTCGCCTGCCGCGGCGCAGAACGAAATGCCGCGCGTGCAGGCGGTGCTCAAGCTGGCCAGCACGCCGGTGATCCGGCTGCCGGCGGGCAAGCCTTCATCGTGAAAAGATGCCCGGCCGCGCACGCGACGGGTCGCGCCAGCCGGCTTCGCCCAGCGTGGACACGAAGCAGACGGCGATCTGCGACATGCCTCGGGAGGTAAAGAACACGCGCTTGGTGGCGGATTGCCGGTCCGGCGTGATGAACCAGCGCTCGTCGCCTGCAGCCAGGCCCCAGGACGATACGCGGCATACCCACAGATCGGCGTCGCCGCGCGTATCGACCAGGGCTACGCGCACTTCCGCCTCGCCCATGGTGTCGGTCACAAAGATGCGTGCCATGTCTCCCCCTGCGCCAGTGCACTGTGCGCGAAGGCGAGACATTGCAGTGCGCTGCGGTTGACGTCAACCGCAAGCGCACGTGACAAAACGAACTTCACACCGCTCAGGCGAATTGCGCCGCATGCGTGCGCGCCCACTCATGGAAAGAACGCGGCGCCGCGCCGGTGATCCGCTCCACCGTCTGCGTCATCGCCCGCCCGCGCCCATCGCGCACCGCCTCCAGCGATTGCGCGACGCCACGCGCGATGCCTTCGGGAATGCCGGTGGCGACCATGCCCTGGATGGCCTGCTCGATGCTCACGTCGACGCTGCGCACGGTGCGGCCGAGCAGGCCGGAGAGGATCTCCACCTGCTGCGGCACGTTCAGCAGCTCGCCGCCGGTCAATTCCAGCGTCTCGCCGGCCAGTGCCGGATCGAGCAGCGCGCGCACCGCCACCGCGGCGATATCCTCCGGTGCGATCATCGGCGCCTTGCCGGTGCCCATCGCGTTGTAGACCACGCTGTCGGCGCGGATCGACTCGGCCCAGCGCAAGGTGTTGGACATGAAGCCGGACGGACGCAGGACGGTGGCGCGCAGACCGGACGCGTGCACGACCTCCTCGTTGGCACGCTGCATCCGGCCCAGCTGGAACTGCGCATCGCCGGCAAGGATGGTGGACAGGAACACCACTCGCGGCGCGCCGCGGGTCTTGAGTGCCGCCAGCAGCGCCGGCAGGTCCGGCGGGTTCGGCCCGGTGTTGAGGAAGACCGCCTTGGCGCCGACCGCCGCTGCGCCCAGGCTGTCGGGACGGCCAAAGTCGCCGGCCGCGATCTCGACGCGCCCTGCCAGTTCGCCGAGCTTGCCCGGGTCGCGTGCGAACACGCGCACCGGATGACCGGCGTCCAGCAGTTGCCGCGCGATATGGCCGCCGATATTGCCGCTCGCGCCAGTGATCAGATACACGTCCATCGCCTCGTTCGGGTTGGGGGTGCGAAGACGATAGGCGCCGTCCTACAATGGAACAATCAGGTGTTTAGCAACAATCTGTTGCACAGGCGCAACAATCATGATCGACCTCAATGAGCTGCAGTATTTCGTGCAGGTATCGCAGGCACGCAGCTTCACCGCGGCCGCGGCGCACTTCGGCGTACCCAAGTCCAGCGTCAGCCGCGCCATCGCCGGCCTGGAACAGCGCCTGGGCGTGCGCCTGATCGAACGCACCACGCGCAGCATGGCGCTGACCGAAGCGGGCGAGATCTATCTGGAGCGCTGCCGCCGCGTGATCGAGGAAGCGGAATTGGCCGACCTGTCCATCGGCGCCATGCAGGCGGTGCCGCGCGGCCGCCTGCGCATCGGCGCGCCGGTGGCGTTCGCGCGCTTCATGCTCGGCCCGCGGCTGGCCGAGTTCGCGCGGCGCTATCCGGAACTGCGCGTGCAGCTGCAGATCACCGCCGGCGAATCGACGCCGCAGCAGGCCAACCTCGATGTGCTGATCCGTCCCGGCCCGTTGGAAGATTCCTCGCTGCTCGCGCGGCCGCTGGCGACGATCCCTTTGGGCTTGTACGCCAGCCCGTCCTATCTCAAGCACTGCAAGCTGCCGAAAACGCCGGCGGACCTCAGCCGGCTCGACGCACTCATCACCGCCTGCGGCCCGCTCGGCCAGCCCGCCGAGCACACCGTCTGGCGCCTGCAGCGCGGCAACGACACGCAGGAAGTGCGGGTGGAGGCGCGCCTTTCCGTGCCCGATCCCACCATCAACCACCAGCTCGCGCTGGATGGCGCCGGCGTGGCGATCCTGGCGCGGCACGGCGCGGAAAAAGAGGTGGCGAAGAAGCGGCTGGTACGCGTGCTGCCGGCGTGGGAGCCGGAACCGGTGGAGCTGTTCGCGCTGTATCCGGCGCGCTTGAATTCGTCGCCGAAGGTGCGGGCGCTGCTGGAATTCCTGCGCGACGGCGACCGCTAGACCAGGCCTGCGCTCAACCCGCGCCATCCTCCTGCCAGCGCAGCACGCTGTAGTCCAGCCCGCCCTTCAAAGCCGTCACCCGATAGGTGACGATCACGCTTGCCGCCGCACCCTGCCCGTCCGCCGCCGACGCGACGATCGTGCGCACCAGGCTGCCGCGCCAGGCGCCGGCCGGCTGCCCGTTCGGCAAGGTCGGCGGCGGCATGTTCGTGGCCTGCAAGACACGCATCGCGACATAACGCTCCGCCCGCGCCAGGTCCATGTCGGGCAGGCTGGCCAGCACCAGCGGCGGCGCCAGCGCAGGCACCGGCTGCGGCCGGCGCGACCACACGGTGATCGCGGGCGCGAGCCGGCGGTACAGCGCAGGCGTCATGCCGGGCACCGTCTGCAACTGTTCGGGCGTATCGAACTCGCGATAGCGCGGCCCCGCTGCCTGCCCGGCTTCCGCATAGCGCTTCGCACTCTCTTCGCCGAACAGCTTGGCGCCGGCGTCGCGCGCTTCCTGGATATTCGCCGCCAGCCGCGTCGCCGACGCCTCGTCCTCGCCCGCCGCCACGAACAGGCGTTGCAGCTGGCGCGGATCGGCGGCGTTGATGTCGATCTTGCCAAGTTCATCCTGGATGCGGATCTCCACCTCGCGGCGCTCGATCCGCAAGGTGTAGCGACGGCCGTCGCCGACCCAGCGCCCGCCGCTGCGGCTGACGCTTTCGGCCAGCGCACGCATCGCGCCCGCCTCGGCGAGATAGCGCAACTGCACGCGGCTGGAGAGATAGCGGCTCTGCAGGGACTCCGTGCGCGCCATCGTGGCGAAACCGCCGAGCAGGATCGCCAGCAAGGTGCAGGCCCACAGCACCACCAGCAGGGCGATGCCGCGTACGTTCCGGCGCGGTGCGAAACCTTGTGCTGTCTTCGTACCGCTCATGGCTTCGAACTGTCCGGCAAGGCTTTCGCCAGCGCACCCACGTTGATCGCATAGGGGTTCTGGCGGATCGGCGCCTGCAACCAGAGCCAGGCGGTGGCATCGCCGCGGCCGGGCCTGTCGCGCTCGGGCTTGTCACGAACCAGCTCGATGGTCACCAGTTCCGGCATGCGCCCGGCGATATCCCAGCGATCGCGCCACTGCGCCTGCGCGCCTTCGCGCTCGCGGCCGTAGTAACGGAAACGCCCGCCGCGCATGCCCTCGGCGAGCTGCTCGGGGGCGAAGCCCACGCCGGCGCCGCCCGGAGCCAACGGTGCGCTGGCCAGCTCCAGTTTCCATCCGCCCTTGCCGTCGTCCACCAGCGCGAGCGCCTGCAACTGCGGGCCGGCACGATCGAGATAACCCGGCAATGGCGCGACGAAGCGCATGCTGCGCGGCTCGCCTTCGAACACCACGCCGTTGTCCTGCGCATCGCGCTTCCACGGCAGCGCGCGCGCATGCATCAGGTCGCGCCGCAGGAACTGCTGCAGCGAACGCGCCTGGTCGTTGCGCTCCAGCGCGGCGGAACCCGTGTTCACCGAGCGCGTCGCGGTCTGGATACCGTAGAAGACACCGAGCAGCAGCAGGCTGAGCAAGGCCAGCGCACTCAGTACCTCGAGCAGGCTGAAACCGCGGACCGGACGCGTCACGGCGTGCTCCGCCGCGCCGTGCGCAAGGTCGTGTAGGTAAGCTCGCGCGGCCGCCTGGCATCGCCCCACGACACCCGCAGCTCCACCTGGTAAAGCAGCAGCACGCTGTCGGGCGGCAAGGCGTCGTCGCGCCATGCGGCGATGCGAAGGTGCCAGCGATAGTCGCGGTCGAACGCTCCTTCGCGCTCGCCCGGCACCAGCGGTTCGGCGATACCCAGCGCATCGAGCTTGCCCTGCGCCAGCATGTCCGCGCGCGCCGTCTGGCCGAGCTTGTCGGTAAGGCTGAGCGAGGCACTGGCCACGCGCATCAGCGCGGCGACCGCGATCGCCAGCAGCAGGATGGCAGCGATGGTTTCGAGCAGGCTGAAACCACGCAGCGCGGACCTGCGCCGCCGCGACGCATCGTTGCGTTTCCCGCTTCCCCGTGCCCGCTTCATGGCCTCAACCTACCCCTTCCACATGACAGCCAGACGCGCAAAAAACGCGGGAGAGGCAAGCCTCTCCCGCGCGTTCCACGGCAGGTGGAACAAGGACGATCAGTTGATGACGCAGCCGTCGATCTGGGTCTGCGTGATCGGCGCGGTCAGGAACGCCAGGCCCGTGCCGGCGCCGATGGTGCCCGTGGCGGCGACGATCGAGCTGTTGTACGGCGCGCCCAGCAGCTTGCGCACGTCCGCGGCGTCCGTGCCGTTGCCCTGGCTGTTGCCCAGCAGGTAGGACACGGCGACGATCGGATAGCCCGAAGCCGGGGTGGCATAGGAATCCGGCTTCACCAGGGCGATGCAGCTGGTGCTCGGCGCGCCGGCGATCGCGGCGAAGGTCGGACGGCCGGTGTTCGGATTCACGCCGGTGATGGCGTTGTTGTAGGCCACGTCGGAGCTGTTGATGGTGATCTTGTGGGTGGTCGCGTCGCCGAGGTCGGCCGCCGGATCCTTGCCGTTCACCAGCGCCACGTTGCCGGCGACGGCCAGCGCGTTGGCGGCTTCGGCATAGCCGATGTAACCGTCGGTGGCGCTGTTGACCACGGTGTTGACGACGTTGGCGTTGCCGCTCTGGCCGGTCCAGGAAGCGCCCGGCAGGCTGTACAGCGAGACGGCGGTGGCGAAGGCCTGGTCGGTCTTGAAGTGCACCGCGTTGGTGCCCGAGCAGTTGGCCGACAGGAAGTTGCTGAAGCCGAAGCTGGTGCCGCTGCCATCCGAACGATAGACCACCTTGATGGTGTTGCCCGCCGCCGGGACGGTCACGCCCAGGCCGCTCCACGTGGTGATGCTGCCGTTGAAGATGCCGCACACCTGGGCCGTGGTCAGGTTCAGCTGGGTGGCCAGGTTGTCGTTGCGGTAGACGATGGCGATGCCGCCGGCGACCGCCGGGAACTGCAGCGGACGGCTGCTGCCGCGGTTGCTCACATAGTTGCTGTAGTCGGTCGCCGACAGCGGCGAATCCGAACCGGCGAAGTTCGGCTGGGTCAGCGTGGTGCGATTGACGGCCGCGTTGGCGGCGCCGAAATCCGTCGGCGACGGGCTGTCAGCGCACTGGCCCTGCACGCTGGTCACGCCGGCCAGCACGTTCTTGCCCGCGCCGCTGCCGGTCTGGCAGTAGGACGCCGACGTGCCGGTCACGCTCTTGTAGGCCCCCAGCAGGGAGTTGGCATCCGGCGAAGCATTCAGGCGATGCGTCACATCGCCGACGTAGCCGACGGCCGGCAGCGTCGCGCCACCGCCCACCTGGATGGCGGCATGAGCCGAGGAAGCGGCGGCAAAGGCCACTACGAGGGCGCCCGCAAGCTTCTTCATGCGGGTATTTCCATTGAACCCGAAGATCATGACATACCCCTACTTTGAAAATACCTCCGGAGTGGAGGCCGGGGATTTTTTACAGCGCTGGAATGACGCACCGATTAAAACCACAAGTAATCAAACATTTCTTTCCGATGACTCGATTTTTCCAAATAATCCAAATGACACAGCCGCAGACTTAATCGACATTCCCGTCACGCCATGCATACGCCAGCCTGCGGCGCGCACGAAAAAAGCGTGATCACGCTCGCGCATCGAATTCGTGCAGCATCGACACCACCTCGGGATCGAGTTCGCGCTCTTCGCGCAACGCGTGCAGATCGGCCCGGCCGAGTTCGCGCAGCACGCTGCGCACCGAGGCCCGGCGGCCTTCGCGGCACCAGACGTTGAAAACGCCCACCAGCAGCGCCGCCGCGCTGTGCATGCCGTACTCGCCCGGCGTCGGGCGGCGACGCAGGCGCGACTTCAGCAGGTAGGCCAGGCGTGCGTTGAGCGAGGCGATCGGCGATTCGCTGATCTGCCGCACCAGCTCGGAACTGCATTGATCGATCAAGCGTTCGGCCAGTTTTTCCTGGCGCGCCTCGAGCAATTGGCGCAATGCCTCGGATAATGCGAAAGCCCTGCCTCGGCCAGGCTGCTGCACGGTTATTTAACTCCCTGTCGAATGGATTTTCCCTAAAGCTCCGGACAAAACCCCGCCAGGGCGTTTCCACGATGGAAACGCCCGATTATGGGTAGCGCTTATCGATTTATTCGGCCAGCCGCCTGCGCTCTTCCGGCGTCAGCTGCTGCCTGGCCCGCGAACTGAGCATGCCGCCGCCCAGCACCTGTACCGGGCTGCCCGGATCGTAGCTGCGCGACGCGCCGCCGTTGCCGAGACTGGCGCTGCCATCGCCGTAGCCCAGCACCTGCACCGAGATCACCGAAGGCAACTTGCTGCGCGCATCGTCCTGCTGCTGTTTCGCCATGTCCTCGGCAGCCTTGCTCACCGCGCCGGCCGCCGCATTCGCCGCGTTGAGCGCGCCGACGTTGACCGACTGCGCCACCGGCACGCCGGTCTTCTCGCCCTGCACCTGGATGTTGTCGGCGTTGACGACCCGTGCCGCCGCCACGATCAGGTTGCCCGACACGCGGATGCCGGCGTCGCCCGCATCCACCGTGCCGCGCGGCGCCACCAGGTACACGCTGCCTTCCGGCGCACCCGGCACGGTCTGCAGCGTGGCGATGCCGGCGCCGCTGACCTGGCCGCGCGCATCGAGGCGGCACCAGGCGTCGATCGTGCACAGGTAGGTCGGCGGCGGGATCTCCGCCGTGGTCTTGGCACCCTGGCCCGCGTTGATGTCGCCGTTGGAACTCCACAGCACCAGGTCGCCGCCCTGCTCGGTGAACACGCGGCTCTGCGCCAGCAGCACGCTGCGGTCGGTGAACATGCGGATGTCGCCCTGCTCCAGGGTCAGCACGCCCATGGTGTTGGGACCGGCCTGCACCTTGCCGCTGCTGTCGGTGATCACCGGCGGCGCCGACGCGCTGCCGAGCAGGGCCTGGCCACCCGGGCCGAGCACGGTGATGTCGCCGCCCTGCTGGGTCTGGATGGTGGTGCTGCGCAGGTCCAGGTCGCCGGTATCGACAGTGTGCTGCGCGCCGTTGAGGCCGCCCTGGCCCGAGCCGTTTGCGGTATAGCCCAGGCCCGCAGGGAACAGCGTGTCGATCGCGGCATAGCCGCGGGCGTACTGGCTGAAGTAAGGACTGCTCTTGTCGTTGTAGTCGGCGCCCACCTTGGCGAGGATGGCGAACAGCGCCTCGGACACGAACTGCCGCTGCACGTAGTCCGGCTCCTGCGCGAACAGGCGCCGCGCATCCTGCGGCGTCAACTCTACGGTGAGCTTGTCCTGCGCATAGCCGGTGTCCACCACGCGGCCGGCAACGCGGCGCTGCATGAAGTCCACCAGCTCCGGCATCAGGCTGTCGACACCATCGGCAGTGGCATCCACATAGCGCGCCATGAAGTCGGCGGTGTCCATGCCCGGCGCGATGCCGAACAGCACGCCGACGTCGGCGCCGGCATGCGGAAGATAGGGATTGAAGCGGTTGCCGATCGCCTCGATGCCGGTTTCGCCATTGCCGCGGATCGTGGTGTTGCCGGCCACCTCGCCCTGGTTGGTCAAGGGACCCACATGGCGTCCCGCCTCGACCAGCAGACTGCCGGGACCGCCCAGCAGCAACGCGGGCGCGAGCTGGTAGGCGCCCGGATCGTCCGCCCGCGGGCGGAAGGTCTTGCTGACCGGCATGTCGTAGATGTCGCGGCCGGCGGCGACCAGGGTGACATCCGCATCGTGCGTGTGCTGGCCGATCAGCGCCAGATTCACGATGTCGCGGCCGGCGCGGATCAGCGCCGGCTTGGCCGGCGTCAGCTGGACCGAGCGATAGGGAAATCCGGAGGCCGCGGTCACGCCGTCGACGATGTCGCCATGCAGCGCATACAGGCGCACCGGCTGGGTGTCGTTGCCGTGCAGCGGAACCATGGCATGCAGCAGCACGTTGTAGGGACTGTCCAGGCTGTCGATGTAGCCCATGCCCCACAGCGCGCCGAAGCTTCCGCTGTCGCCCTGCGGATGCAGCGGCGACGGCAGCAGGCTGGCCGGCCCGTCGATCAGGCCGAAGCCGGAGCTGTTTTCGCCGGTGAGCAGCTGCATGGTGTAGACCTGCTGGCTCAGCGACAGATTCTGATCGGCCAGCAGGCTCAGGTTGCCCTGCGCCGACGGAAACAGCGCGCCGGCGCCGCGGACATCGATATTGCCGCCCAGCGCGCTCAGGCCCAGCGTGGCAGGCAGGATCGCACCGGGGTTCCTGACCGCGTCGGCGGCGCCGTAGTCGAACAGCACGCCAGGCAGGCTCAGGCTGTCGAACACCACGTTGCCGGCGACCGAGACCGCCTGGAACGACGAGGCAGCGCTGTAGCCCTGCGCATCGGTGCGTCCGGCCGGCAGGACGCTGGCAATGTCGGAGCCGCTGCTCGCATCGGCCAGCACATAGGAAGGGTTGTAGACGCCGCCGATGTCCGCGCCGGCGCGTGCACGCACGTCGAGCTGCGCGTCCTGCAGGGCGAACAGCGTCGATACCGGCGTGGACAGGCCGGCATACGGGCCGCTGGAAGACGCTGCCGTGAATCCGAAGTCGGCGCCGATCGCCCCGCCCGCCTCGATGCTGCCCTGGCCCTTGGCGACGAAGTAGCTGCCGCTGAGGATGTCGCCGCCGGCGCGCACATCCAGATGGCCACCGCCGTAGGTCGTCACGCCCTGGCCATCCGGATCGGCCTTCCAGGTGGTCGGCAGCGAGACCGACAGCTGGCGGATGTCGCCGCCCGCCGTCACCGCCACGTTGCCGCCGGCGCTCATCACGCCCTGGCCGAAGTTGGCGAAGTTGATCGACGAAGCCGAGCCGTCCGCCGCATTGGCCGTCTGCATCCACGGCCACCAGTACTGCGAGACGTCGGTGCCGGCGGCCTTGGTGGCCGAGCCGTCCGCATCCACCACCTGCTGGATGGCGTTGATGTCGCCACGCGCGTCGAGGCTCAGGTCGCCGGCATGCTCGGGATTCACCTGCCCGGTGCTGAGCATGGTCGGCATGTTGGCGAGCGAAGAGATCCAGTTCGGCCGGATCACCGACACGCGGGTGTCCGTGCCGGTTCCCTGGGCCGGCGCGCCGGCCGTGTAGATCACTGCGGGCGCGGCCGTGTCCAGCCAGTTCAGGTCGCCGCCGCTGGCGATGTCGATCGAACCGCTGCCGGTGCGCACGGCGGTGGGCAGCAGCACGGCCTTGCCGTTGGTGGCGCTTTGCTGTCCTTTCGGCGTGTCGGGCGTAAGCGTATCGACCACCGCGAAGTGGTTGTCGAGATTCACATCGCCCGCGCCGGCCACGGTGGTGAGCGGATCGACGGCATCCACCTGCGCGCCCGCCACCAGCCGGTACGAGCTGCTGGAACCGCCCAGCAGCGTCGCCGAGGCCAGCGAGGCCGGGCTGCCCAATGAGGGCATGTTGGACGGACTGTTGTTGGCCGCGCTGGCGGGCACCGGTACCTTGGTCGGGTCGCCCGAGGACTTCGGGTCGGACTTGGGCGCGAACGGCGCATAGAACAGCTGGCTGCCGGCGATGTAGTTGCCGACCTTGTTGGCCACGTAGTTGAAATAGAGGTCGTGGCCGTTGACGTAGACCGCGTAGTCGGCGGTGTACTTGCTGTAGTCGCTGTCCACCGGCAGCAGCAGCGGCGACGGCGTGTTGAGCCGCTTGGCCACCGGGTTGGTGGCGAAGTTGGCGGACAGCCACGCCTGGTAGGCGGTCGCATAGTCCGCGTAGGCGCTGTACGCCGCCGGGTTCGGCGCCACCAGCGTGGTCGGGTTGTAGACGTAGAAACCCTTCGCCGTCGGCCCCTGGAACCGGTTGTACGCATAGGCCCAGGACGTCGTATCGCTGCCATTGCCGACCTGGCCGATATAGGACTCGTAGTTGGCGTAGTAATCGCTCGACTGTCCCGCCAGCGGCGCCTGCAGCGCCTGGTAGTACGGATCGCTGGCGATGCTGACGGTGCCGCCGCCGGGCGTGTAGCCCTGCGCCGCCGCGCCGTCGCGCAACTTGACCGTGCCGTTCCACAGGCCGTTCGCATCCAGGTACTGCTGCGAGACCTGGTAGTCCGCCAGCGCCTTCGCATAGGCCGGATCGGCGGGATCGGACTTGGGCGCGAACGGCGCGTAGAACAGCTGGCTGCCGGCGATGTAGTTGCCGACCTTGTTGGCCACGTAGTTGAAATACAGGTCGTGGCCGTTGATGTAGACCGCATAGTCGGCGGTGTACTTGCTGTAGTCGCTGTCCACCGGCAGCAGCAGCGGCGATGGCGTGTTGAGCCGCTTGGCTACCGGGTTGGTGGCGAAGTTGGCCGACAGCCAGGCCTGGTAGGCGGTGGCGTAGTCCGCATAGGCGCCGTACGCCGACGGATCCGGCGCCACCAGCGTGGTCGGGTTGTAGACGTAGAAACCCTTTGCCGTCGGCCCCTGGAAACGGTTGTACGCATAGGCCCACGACGTGGTGTCGCTGCCATTGCCGACCTGGCCGACGTAGGCCTCGTAGTTGGTGTAGTAGTTGGCGGTCTGGCCGGTCAGCGGCGCCTGCAGCGCCTGGTAGTACGGATCGCCGGCAATGCTGACGGTACCGCCGCCGGGCGTGTAGCCCTGCGCCGCCGCGCCGTCGCGCAGCTTGATCGTGCCGGTCCACAGGCCGTTCGCATCCAGGTACTGCTGCGAGACGTTGTACGCGGCCAGCGCGTCGGCATAGCCATTGTCGGACACCGGCGGGGGCGGCACCGGCGGATCGGCCAGCGTGGCGCCGTTGTTCTGCTGGTAGAAGCCGTCGGTGATGCTGGCCTGGATATCCAGGTCGCCCGCGGCGCGTACGGTCAGCATCGGCGCCATGCCCTGATAGCGGTAGGCCAGCGCGATGCTGCCGTCCGGCTGCGTGGTGCCGGCGGCGAGGTTCCAGTTGGTCAAAACCGCGATGTCGCCGCTGCGCGTGCCGTCGGCCGGATTGACCAGCTCGATGCCGGGACGCAACTGCAGGTTGGCGATGCCGGCGTAGCGATCGCCGAACGCATAGCCCGGCTGCTGCACGTAGCGCATCAGCGTACCCGCGCCCTTGCTCGCGTCGCCGCCGATGTAGCCGTAGAAGCCGGCATGGTCGGCATTGGCCTGCTTCGGCGCGAAGTAGTTGTTCTGCAGGTATTGCTTGAGCTGCGCGGCGTCCGCCGGCGGCGGCAGGATCTTGCCGCTGGCATCGGTCCAGGTGCCGTCGACCAGGGCCGGCGTACCGCCGCCGGTGTTCGTCGCGTACCAGCCGGCCGGATCGATCAGGCCGTCGAAGTGCCTGGACGGATCGGTGGCAGCATCCTTGGTGCTCCAGCGCGCATACGGCTCCAGCGTCACCACGCGCGCACCCTCGATGCCCGCGCCGCCGCCGTCGACCGCGATGCGCACGTCGCCGTTGGCGAGCAGCGGCGCGCGCAGGCTGACCGAACCGCCGGAGAACGCAGCGGACGAACCGCCGGATACGTCGATGCGCGCCTGCGGGCCCAGGTGGATATAGCCCGAGTCGGCGTACTGCACGTTCTGGTAGCCGTACTGGCCGTTGAGCGTGCCGTCGCTGGTGCCGCCGGTGCCGATCGCCACGTCGCCGCCGCGCTGGGCGGCGATGCTGCTGGTGGCGATCAGGCTGCCCGTCACGTCGACGCCGCGCTCGCCATACAGCTCGATGCGGCTGCCCGAAGGCGCGGAGGCATCGACGCTGCCGTCGATCGCCACGGTGCCGGCGGCAGCGGTGAGGAATACCTTCTGCGCGCGCAGCGTGCTGCCGCTCGACAGGTGCAGGTCGCCAGCACCGGTCGTGAGCTGGAACAGCCCAGTAGCGCCGGCGGACGCCGCCATCCGCGCCGCCGCATCCAGATCCATCGCGGTGCCGCTGCCCAGGGTGAGATAGCCGCCGCGATATCCGCCGACGGCCTGGCCGCGCAGGGTGCCGGCCAGCGCAAGCGACGCACCCGCCTCGGCATCCAGGCTGCCGGCATCGCCGCCGCCCGCCGCACCGGAGAAATCGAGCGTGGCGCCCTGCGCAAGGCTGATGCCGCCATGCTCGGCCAGCAGCGTGAGCGTGCCGCCGGACGCGTAGGTGGTGGTGTCGAAGAAGGTCTTGTTGATACCGCCGACGGTCAGCAGCGCGCCATCGCCGATGGTCAGGTCGCCGCGGGTGGCATGCACGTCGAGCTTGCCCGCGGGCGCCGCGATCGTAGTGCCGATCGATACGCTGCCGCCGCTCAGGCTCAGCGCACCGCCCATGTGCCCGGCCGGCATCGCCGCGGCCGTGCCGCCGACGCGCAAGGCGCCGGTGGTGGCCAGGGTGGTATCCGCGCCGTCGCCGGCAAGCAGCCATGGCGTGCTGAGGTTGACGTCGAGGCTGCCGAAGTCGAAGCGTCCCGTGCCCTGCCCATGCATGCCCTGGGTCGCGCTGGCGGAGAAACCGCCGAAGCCGCGCAGGCCGGTGTTGCCGGCGCCGAAATCGACTTCGTTGGCATGCGCCACGAACTGGCCGCTGCCGGCGGTGAACGCGCCGTTGGCCGCGCCGAGGTCGTTGGAGAAACCGAGCCTGCCGGCTTCGATGTCGACTGTGCCGCCATCGCTGGCGAAAGCGCCGGCACTGAGGTTGAGATCGTGCGCCAGGTCGATGCGCACCGCGCCGAGGAAGTTCATGTCGCCGCGGCTGCGCAGCGTCACGCTCTGCGCGCCGCGCAGCAGGTTCAGCGTGTCGCTGCCGATGACAAAACCGCTGGCGCCGGCCGGCGCGATGGCGCCGTTGCCGAGGAAGGTGATGAGGTTGCTGTTGGCATCGATCGCCTGTGCCGACAAGGCCGCGGACGCATCGATCGAGGTGTTGCCGGTGGCGTCGAGCGTGAGCGCCGCGCCGCCGTCGATGCGCGCGCCCGCGGCGATCGTCAGCGCGCCGCCGGGATGGCTGGACACACTGTTGCGTACGATGTTCGCCGTACCGTTCTGCGATACGCGCAGCAGCGCGCCATCGCCGCTCACCGCCGCGATCGGCTGGCCATTGGCATCGGTGCCCGCGACCGCGCCGAATACCAGCGGCAGGCTGCCCGCGCCGCTGGCCGATCCGGTCGCGCGCAGCACGCTGCCGGAATCGAGCAGCACGCCCTGCGCGCCCGTCCTGGCACCGCCGTTGGCGACCAGCAGGATTTCCGCACCCTGCAGCGGATGCGCCGCATCGTTGGACAGCACCACGCTGTCCGCCACCGCCGTGACGCGATCGCCGTCGCCGCCACTCTGGCGCGTGCCGCCGAGCAGCAGGCTGCCGGCGCCCAGGGTGCTCAGGCCATCGGCCGAAAGCGTGAGATAGCCATCGCGCGCGGCGGTGTCGGCGCCGACGACCTGGATCGCCTGCGCCGCGATATCCACCTGCGAGCCGCGGCCGCCCTTGGCCGGCGCCGCGGTAAGCGAGGCGCCGAGGTCGAGCGTGCGCGTCGCCGCCAGCGTCAGCCGCCCGGCATCCGCCGCCACGGCCGGCGCGACCTTGCCGGCCTTGTTCGCCAGGTTGGCGAAGAAGCTATCCGCATCGCTGCGGTTGTACTGCGAGTACTGCTGCCATACCTGGTCCGACTGCACCAGGAAGGTGGTGTTGCGCGCGTCGCGCGCGCCGCTCAGCGCATCGGCGAAGTAGCCGCTGATCGCCAGCGTGCCATCCGCCTGCGTCGCGTTCGCGCCCAGCACGCTGTCGCGCGCGCCGGTGTCCTGCACCACGCGGTAGGCTCCCGGCAGCGTCGCGTAGCGCGCCGGCAGCAGCGTGTAGTAACCCGCCGGCAGGCCGGGCGCACCGGACAGGTACACCGTCTGTCCCACCGCCGGGCCGGCGCCGCCCTGCTTGGCGAAGGCCGCGTCGTAGGCGGCCACCGGCGCGCTGTAGCCCGGCAGGATCGCGTAGATCGCGCGGCCGTCCGTGTACTGCGGGACCTGCGTGCCGGAGGTGCCGTTCTGGTAGCTGGTGCCGTACTGCGCCAGCACGTCGCGCGTACCGCCGGTGCCGGCCACCCACTCTGAGGCCTGCAGATGGCCGCCGCCGGAAAGGTCGATGCCCGCGCCGGCATCGAGTGCGAGATCGGAACCGTTGAGCATGATCTGCTTCGCCGGCGGCGCGGTGAGATCCGGCGTGTCGGTGGTGAGGTCGGCGCTGTAGCGCCACTGCACGCCGTCGATGGTGCTGCCGTAGGGCACGGTAATGCCATCGAGCGATACCGAGGTAAGGCTGCCCGGCGCCAGGTGCACCGACTGCGTGGCGACCAGCGGAAACAGCTTCGGATCGGCGCCGAGCGCCGTCGCCTGCGCGGCCGCGTCGGTCACGCCCAGGATCAGGCTGCCGGACGGCGCGCGCAGCGTGCCCTGCTGTTCGATGTGGTTGGCGCTGAGCAGCAGCGTGCCGCCCGCCGACAACGGTGTATTGCCCTTGCCGTTGGGCAGGATGCTCAGCGTGGTGTCGATCGCGTTGCCGTTGGCGTCCGTCAGGCCCGCGCCGTTGGCCACGATGGCGAAGCGGTAGTCGGTGCCTGGATAAAGCTGGGCCGCCTTGAACTGCAGGTTGCCGGTGCTGAACAGCAGACCGGGCCGCGGCTTGCCGTTGGCATAGGCGAGCAGCGCGGGCGCCTGGAAGCGCACATCGCCGCTGGATTCGAAATCCGTTTGCGCCCAGCGCTGCAGATTCAGCCAGCCGCCGATGTCGATGAAATCCGCCTGCACCGACAGCTTGCCGTCCCCCGCCAGCGCAACCGGTGCCGCCGTCGGCACCACGCCGCCGGTGAGGTTGACGTACGGCGCCTCGATGCGGACTTGCCCGTTGCCTTCGGCATAACCGTTCGCTGCGGTGGCGAGCACCGTAGCGCCCGCGGGCAAGGCCTGGATCGCCGGCGTATTGGCGATGAAGGCGCGTCCCAGCGACAGGTTCACGTCACCGGCGAAACCCAGCGGCACGGCGAGCGGAAGATCGGAGGTGCCGTTCTGCGACGGATCGGGGCCGATCGCCAGCGTGGCGATGCCCGAACCGGCGAGCCGGTCCACCGCGAAACGCAGCACGCCGGCAGGCGCTGCGCTGTCGATCGCGCCATCGGCCAGCGCGCCCTGCGGCAGCAACAGGCCCGACTGCTGGATCAGCACGCCGCTGGCCTGCGGCGCACCCGGCTGCCCGGAGAGACGGCCGAGGCCGAGCAAGGTGAGCGTGCCGCCTTCGGCTTGCGTCGCGCCGCCGTCGGCCTGCAGGTGCCCATCGAAGTACAGGCCCGCCGCGGCGGCGAGCGTGACGTTACCCGCATCGCTCCACACTGGCGTGCCCAGGTAGGCGATAGCCTGGCCCAGCCCGGCCGGATGGCGGGTCGGCAGGTCGAAGCGGTCCGCCACGCCGGAGACGTCGATGCGGCTGCCCTGCGCCGCCACCACATAGCCGCCGCGCCCCTTCAACGTGATGCTGCCGCCGTCCAGCGCGACACCGGTGCGCGGCATCTGCGGCGTGCCGTCAGGACCGGCCACCGCAGCGGCCCATGGATCGAGCAGGACCGTGCCGGATGCATCCAGCACGGCCGCGTCGCCCAGCCATACACGCGCAGTCAGCGGCGGCAGGCCTGAAGGACGCGTCAGCGCATTAGTGGAGACATCGATGCTGCCGCCATGCGCGGTGAGCGCACCCAGCACGGTGGCGGCCTGCGTACCGGCCAAGGCGATGCTGCCGCCGGCGTCCACTGCAATGCCGGCGCCTTCGCCGACGCGCACCGCACCGCTCACGCCGGCGTATTGCGGCGCGCCCTTCGACGGGTTCTGCGGATCGATCGACCAATCCAGGTACTGGCCGGCGCTGAGCGAGAAGCCCGGGCCGGCGCCGGTATTGCGCGTGACATAGCGATGATAGGGATCGAGCGCGCCCACCGTGGCATAGACGCCCGCGGGATGCGCCGCGTCGGCCGCATACAGGTCCGCGCCGGTCGGCGCGAGCAGCAGCGCCTGATAGTCCGGCAGGAAGTTGTCGCGCGCGACGCGCACCTGCGTGCCCGGCGCGACGATGCCATCGGTAATGGCGGTGAGCTTGTAGCGGTCGAAGCCCTGGCCGGCGAAGAAGCCGGGATCGAGGTACAGGCCATTGGCCAGCGGCATGGCCGCGCGATCGCCGCCGACCTGGATGTAGTTCGCCTGCAGCGACAGCGTGCCGCCGCCGCTGAAACCATAGCCCAGCAGCTTGCCGTCGAGGCCAAGCCGGCCGCCATCGAGTCGGTCCGGCTGCTGCTCCTGCGTGCTGGCGTTGCCGTAGGTGACCAGGCTGATGTCGCCGCCGTGGCCAGCCGGCACGCCGTTCGCCATCAGCACCTGCCTGTCGGGTTGGACGTAGCCGCCGCCGGAGACATCCAGCGTGCTGCCTGCCTGCAGCAGCACGGAACCGGACAAGTCCTGATTGGAGGCGTCGTGAGCGATGCTGGCGGCGAGGCTGATGCTGCCGCCGTTGATGTAGCGATCGCCCGTGCGCTGGTCCGCCGCCAGGCCACCGTCGTTCACCCACAGGCCGCGCGTGCTGAGCGCGGCGCCGTTGCCCACGGTGATGTCCGGACGCAGTGTGCTGCCGTCGTTCGCCTGCATAGCCGGCGTGACCACGCCGGGGCCGACCGAGACCAGGTCGATCGAACCGGCCGGCGCGCTGATCTCGCCGAGCACGGTGACGCGGCTGGCGCTCAAGCTGACGCTGCCGCCCGGCTGCACCGCAAGCGTGCTGCCGGCCTGCTGCAGGATCTGCGTGCTGCGGTCGCCGGTGGACAGCTTCACCGTGGCGAAGCCGCCGTCGCTGAGCATGCCGGTCGAGATCGGCAACCACCATTGCAGGTTGGCGTCGTGGCCGACGTCGGATGCTTGCGCGGCGAGCGCCGCATCCCATGCGGTATCCGCATCGAACGCGGGCGCCAGCTTGTCCAGCATCAGGGCGGACTGCTGCAACAGCAGGCCCGGCGTGTAAGTGAAGCGCAGGTCGGTCGCCGCCGCGGCCGGCAATTCGAAATCGAAGCTGCCGCCGGTGGGCTGCCTGCCCTGCTCAACCTGGTTGCGGCCGGCATAGGCCTGCGCGCTCACCTCGCCATCCAGCACCAGGGCGTGCGAGGCCTGCACGTCGAGCGTGCCGGCATTGCCGCCGGCGATGAAACCCGGATCCCAGCGGCGCGAGCCGGCCAGCATGCCGTTGTTGTAGGTCTGGCTGATGCCCCAGCGCACATGGTCCTGCGTGTACTGGCCGGCGAAGCCGACGTAGGTCATGTCCGGATCGGCGGCGGCGATGTCGTACACGCGGCCGTTGGCACCGAGCAGGTTGGGCGTTTCGATCCAGCCGGCCTGATACGCCAGGAAACCGCCATTGAGATCGAGCTGCGAACCGGAGCGCAGGATCACCTCGCTGCCGTACAAGGACACGTTGCCGCCCTTGGTCATCAGCTGGTCGACGGTGCGCGGCACGTTGTCGACGTAGCCGGCGACATTGAGGATAGGGCTGCCCACCCAGTCCAGGCCGTCAGCGCGCGTGCCGCTCTGCGTGCTGTCGACCAGCACGTTCTTCTGCGTGTACAGGAAGCCGTTGCGCAGCAACGGCGAGTTGGCCAGTTCGTTCTGGCCGATGCGCGATACGTTGACCAGCAGCGCCGACATCGGCAGCACCACGTTGGCCAGGCCGGAGACGTCGATGATCGCGCCGTTGTCCACGTAGACGCGGCCGGCGGTCGGCGAGACGTCGCCCGTATAGGCATGCGCCGCGATGCCCACCGCGGCACCCGGCGCCTCCAGCAGCGAGCCGGACTGCAGGTTGACCGTGGCGCCGTCCAGCGACAGCGTGCTGCCCTTGAACGCGGCGTCGGCCGCCGCGCTCGACGAAGTGGTCGCGCCGTCCTTCTCCGGCAGCACCGCGGTGACTGAGCCCGGCGCCAGCACCAAGGCACCGCCGCGGGTGAAGGACGGATTGCCGCCGGTACCGTTGGCCTGGTCGCGCGCGTTCAGTTCGATGCTGCCGGGATAGGCGACGCTGGTCGACGCCAGCGCCACGCCGGCCTGTGTCACGTCGTGGCCGAGCATGTGCACGCTGCCGCGGCGCGCCTGCACCAGGCCGGTGTTGAGCACGCTGCCGGCGGGGCCGCCCGCTCCCGAACCGTCGTTCAAGCCGGCAACCTGCAGCGCGCTGCCGCCATCGGCGCCGGCGGGGTTGTAGAAGGCCGTGCCGCCGGCCAGGATCGCCTGCCCGTCGTCGGCCACGATCGTGCCGGCGTTCGACACGTGCGGCGCGGCCACCAGGGCGAAGCCCTGCTTGCCGGTGGTGATGTTCGCGCCCCGCTCGATCACCACGTCGTGCGCACGGCCATCGGTGAACACACCGCCGACCAGGAAACCGGTGGACGAGGCGAGGTCGGAGATGCCGCCGTTGAGGAAACGCGCGTTGCCGGTCGCGACATCGGTGCTGAACAGGCTCAGCGAACTGGCCAGCAGCGAATGCGTATTCACCTGGCTGCCCGCGCCGAACAGGATGCCGTTGCGGTTGAGCAGGTAGACCGAGCCCTCGGCCTTGATCCGACCCAGGATCTGGCTGGGCGCGCCGCTGGGATCCTGGATGCGGTTGAGCGCGATCCAGTCGTTGTTGCCGTTGGACTGGTTGCCGCCGCTCTGGTTGAAATACAGCGTGGTGTTGCGGCCGACGTTGAAGCTGTCCCAGGTGAGGATGGCCTTGGACGAGGTCTGCTTCACTTCCACCGTGGTCTTGCCGGCGGCGGCCGTCTGCACCGGCGCGTTGGCGTTCTGCCACAGCGCGGGATTGCGCACCACGTCGGCGGCGACCTGCAGGCCGCCCGCGGCGATGCCGTCCGGCACCGGCGACACCAGCTGTTGCGCCGCCTGCTGCGCGGCCTGTTGCGCGCTCAGCTGCGCGGCCACCGCCTGCGCGGCCTGGTTGAGATGGGCGATGGACTGCTGCACCACACGCTGCTGCAACAGCTGCGGCGCGTTCTGCACGGAAAGATTGTTCGGCACCGGCGCCGGCGCGTTGCCGGTCGGCGCACCAACCTGTCCCGCCCGCTGCGCGGCGAGCCAGGCCTGGCTCAGCACGGGCGGATTGCCCGCATGCGCCTGCATCGCCGCACCCATCGCCAGCGCCGCGGCGATCCATTGCGCCAGCGGGCGGCGTCCGGGGACGCTGCGTGGAGAGATGCCGCCTGCCTTCGCCGAATCGACCGCCTTGATCACGCGTTTGCCTCGTTAGCTTTGTCGCGCGGCGCGCGGCCGCGGCTTCTTCCGGTTAGACCTTCACGGAGCTGAAGGACTGAACTGGTGTCATGGAAACTTCATATGGCCGGTTGGATTGCTACGTATCGTCACGTCAGTGGCCATTGACCGCCCCCGGCGGCAGCAAGCGCGGATACGTCGGCGCAGGCCGCTGCGGCAACACGCCATGGCCCAGGTTGGAGCCCATGCGATGTTCCAGCGCCGCCGCGTTGTATTGCCCCACCTGCCGATTGGACGGCTCGCCAACTACTGCGTCGAGCATCGGTGGCGGCGGACCCGCGGGCTTCTTTCCGTCGCCGCTCAATTGCCGGCTGAGACAGTCGTATGCCAGCACCGCATGCTGGTTGACACTTACATCGACGCAACTCTCCTGCTGCGCCCACGCATCCGATGCCACCAGGCAACCCCACGCGACCAGCATGCGGGCTGCCCGGGCATTCACGGCTGCCGCCCTGCCGGCGCGACGTAGCGTTGCTCATACAGGCGATCGCCATACGCCTGCGCCGCGTTCTCCAGCTTCACCCGCGCCGACGCGGCGAACGGCTGGCGTGCCCCGATCACCGAGCCCATGTCGATATGCACATAGGCGTCGAGGATCTCCTGCCCCACCTCATACAACTTCTGGTTGCGTGCACTGCAGGTGCCCAGCGCCTGCCTTGCCTCGTCCAGTTGCGCCTGGGCCGCACCGTCGCGGCCCTGCTGCTCCTTCAACTTCGCCGTCGCGTCGGCGTTGTCCTTGCGCGCCTGCTGCAAGGCCGCTTCGGCCTGTTGCCGCGCACCGCGCTCGGCGGCCACCGCCTTGCCGTCGCCGCCCGCGGCACGCAGGCGCGCCAGCTCGGCCTGCGCCTGCTCCAGCGCCTTGCGCGCCTGGTCGCGCTCGCCCTCGATGCCGGCCTTCTGCGCCTGCCAGGAGGCCTGCTGCCCCTGCAGTTCCTGCAGCTGGCCGCGTGCATCGCGCAGCTGCGTGCGCAGCTGTTCTTCCAGACTCTGCCCGAACGCGCACTGGGCCAGCATCAGCGCCGCCATGGCGACACCCGTACGTATCGCGGTCTTCATCGTCGCCTCCTTTAGAACTTGCTGTTGATCTCGAGCTGCACCACGTCGATCGACAGCGGCGGCCCGAACACCTGCCTGGCATTGAAATAACGCGCGGTCAGCCAGGTGCGCTCGGCAATGCCGTAGTCGGCACTGACGATGAAGCCCTTGGCATTGGTACCGCCCAGGTGGAAGTTCGGATCGGTCAGGCCATCCAGCACCGCATCGGGCTGCAGGTACTTGTAGCCGAACGCCAGGTTCCAGTCGTGCGCCTTCATCGGACTGGGATTGCCCAGGATGCCGCGCACCAGCCAGCCCACCGGACCGCTCTTGTACGGACCGGACTCGCTCGGCGAACTGCTGGCCTGGTAGTTGTTGACCGGCTGGCCCAGGCCGTCCGGATAGCGCTGGAACGCATCCTTCGCGTGATAGGCCAGGTTGCGCACGTAATCGGCCTGCACGCGCACCGGCGTGCTGCCCATGGCGAAATCGAACTGCGTGGTGAGATTGAGCAGGTGGTAGTCGTAGGCCAGGCCCACCAGCTGCGGCTGCGCGTAGTTACCCGGCGACGAGGGATCCGGCACGATGTTGCGCAGCAGGAACACCGAGTTGCCCTTCTGCATGTATTGCGGCGCATCGTCGTCGGTGCTGCAGAAATTGATGCCGGTGTAGATCGGGCAAGGCTCGGACAGGCGGCCGCGCATCTTGTCGTAGTAGTAATAGGCCAGCGCGGCGCTCCAGCGCATGTCTTCGTCGATCTGCCAGTGCGCACCCAGCTGCACCGCCGACAGCCACTTCTGGTCGCTGCGGTTCTTCTGGTAGCCGAAGGCCTGCGAGGGAGTGTCGTTGCCGGCGTACTGGAGCGGGAACGCGCCGGCATTGACGAAGCCGTCGATATCGCTGGCCAGCTTCCAGTGCCCCTGCCCGACGATGCCGTCGAAATTCAGCTCCGGCGAGTAGATCAGGTCGGTGACGAAGAACGGATTGGCGAAGCGGCCGGCGGTGAGCGCGCCCCACTCCACCGGCTGCCAGCGCAGCCAGGCGCGGTCCAGCCACAGGTTCTTCTTCGACAGGCCGCCGCCCAGCGCCTGGGTGGTCGACACCGGGTTGTTGTCGTTGCCCGAACCGATGCGGATGCCCGCGGCGATGGTGTCGCCCAGCTTCACGTCCACGCCCAGGTGCGCCTGGATCGACAGGATGTTCGGGCGGTTCTGCTGCGAGTTGGCGATCGGCGGATTGACGCCGCGGCCGATCTGGTTGACATCGAACGGACCGCCGCGGTTGAGCGCGGCGTAATCGATGAAGTAAGGCGAATTGCCGCGGCTGAAATAACGGCCCTCGTCGCGCACGCGGATGTCGCCGGACCAGGCGATGCGATCCAGCCATGCCGGCAGTGCATCCGGCTGGGCCCAATGCTCGCTGCGCGCCTGCGCGATCACTTCCTGCTTGACCTGCTCGCGGATCTCGTTGCGTACGCTCTGCGGCACATACGGCACGCGCACGTCGCCGGGTTGCGCGCCGTCGTTGGCGGCGGCGAGCGACGACTGGCTCGCCTGCGCCTTCTGTGCCTGCGTCGCTTCGGCGTTCGCCTCGGCGATCAGGCCATCGGCGTCGGCCTGGGTGATCAGGCCCTTCTTCACCATCAGGCGGATCAGGTTGATGGTGGCGTTCGGCGACGGCGCGGCGTTCTGCGCCAGCACCGACGGCGCGGCGCCGGCCAGCAGCAGGCCGATCGCCAGGCACAGTGCGCGTTGCTTGGAAAACCTCGAAACATCCATGATCTGCTCCAAAGAAAAGAATGGCGTGCTCATACGGGTCGCCTGCCGCGGATGGATGCGCGCACGGGCATGCTCAGTCGCGGCGGCGGCGTGTCGATGCTCAGGCCGCGCAGCACGTCGAGCAGCGCTTCGTCGGTGGCGGGCGCGCCGCTGGGCGCGAGCATTTCGGCGCGGGTGATGCGGCCGCTGGGATCGATCCACAGGCTGACCTTCACCTCGAACACCAGGCGGCGCGTGCGTTCGTCGCGCTGGATCGCCTGCTGCAAGGCATAGCCCAGGTACTGCTCGTACGAGGAGCCGCCGGCACCGTTGCCGCCGCCGGCGCCGACCATGCCGCCGCCATCGCCCGCACCGATGTTGAAGCTGTCGTTGCCGGCCTGGGCCGGGCCGTTGATGGTCACCTGCTTCGCCAGGTCGGGCGCTTTCGGCGCCTCCACCGGCTTGGCCGGCTCGTCCGGCCTGGGCAGTTCCTGCTTGACCTCTTCGAGCTTCTTCGGCTCGGGCGGCTTTTCTTTCGGCGGCGGCGGAGGCGGCGGCAGCGGGGTGATGGTCGGCACGCGCGGCGCCTCGCGGCGCACGCCGACCTGGTGGCCGGCGAAATGCCAGACCAGCGCGCCGACGAGCAGCACCACCGCGGCACCGACGATGCGGCCGCGCCAACGCTTGGGGTTTTGACCGGTGGCGTTCATCGCGATCCCGTCAACCGCCGGTCGGCGACTTGCCGGTGACCAGTCCCACCTGCGACAGGTCCAGCCGGCGCAGCAGGTCGAGGATGTCGACTACCTTCTGGTACTGCACGTTGGCGTCGCCCTTGACGATGATCGGGAAGTCCGGCGTCAACGCCTTCTGCGTGCGCAGCCGCGCCTCCAGCTCGCCGATGCTCACCGGGAAGGCGTCGAGGAAGATCTGCCCGCTGTCGGATACGGTGATCGCCTTGGTCTGCGGCTTGGCCAGACTGACCGAAGCGCTGGCCTTGGGCAGGTTCACTTTCACGCCCTGCACCGAGGCGGTGGTCATGATGATGAAGATCACCAGCAGCACATACGCCAGGTCCAGCATCGGCGTGATGTTGATGTCGTCGTAGGGCTTGTCGTCGTCCTGTACCTGCATGGCCGCGCCCTCCTCAGGCCGCCGCGCCGGAATCGGCGTCGCGGTGCAGTTCGGCCAGGCGGGTGACGAATTCGTCCACGAACACCTGCATGTTCGCGGTGACCGCCTTGTTGCGCGTGAGCAGGTAGTTGTAGCCAAACAAGGCCGGGATCGCGACGAACAGGCCGGCCACGGTGGCCAGCAGCGCGGCGGCGATACCGGGCGCGATGGCGTTGACGTTGACGTCGCCCGCCGCGGCGATCGCCGCGAAGGTGATCATCACGCCGACCACCGTGCCGAGCAGGCCCAGGAACGGGCCGCCGGAGATGGCGATGGTCAGCATCACCATCGAGCGCGCCAGCTTCTGGTTCTCGCGCACCAGGGTGGAATCCATCACCGCGCGGATCGCCTCGATCGATTCGGTGGCGATCACCAGGCGGCCCTTGGCATCCTTGCGGCGCCAGACTTCCTTCTTGCCCACCTCGTAGAGGCGATAGAGCGAGGAACCGGCCAGGTCGCGCGCGGCGCCTTCGTCACCCATGCCGAGCAGATCGGTGCCCAGGTCGCGGAAACGCGCCAGGAATCGCTCGTTGGCGTTGGTGACGCCGCTGACGTAGCGGCCCTTCTGCCACATCACCACCCACGAGATCGCCGCCATCACCAGCAGGATGCCGATCACCACCCAGGCATCCGCGGTCACCGACTTGACGATGATGCCGAAGTAGCCGAAGCCGGCGCCGGATTTCTTTTCATCTTCGCCGTACTGCACCAGCTTCGATTCGGCTCCCTGCGACAGCGCGTCGATGCCGATCGCGACCGGCGCACGCGCCACGCGCGACAGGCGCACTTCATCCATCAGGCCGAGGAAGTTGGCCAGCGCCACGCCCTGCCCGGCCGCGTCGCCGCCCAGCGTGGCGGCCGAACCCAGCGCCGGCATCGCGGCGGCGAGGGTCGAATACTTCTGGCCATTGACGTAGACGGTGGCCTGCTGCGCATCGAAGCTCACCGCCAGCTGCGTCCACTGGCCGGCCTTGAGCGGCTCGCCCGCGGCGCTGCGCTGCGCACCCTGGCCGGCATTCGCTTCGACGTACGGCGCGCCGCCGTCGAGGCCGATCACCACCGAGCGACCGTCCTGGCGGCGCACATAGATCGCCGTCGGCGTGGTCGGCAGCGCATCGAGCTTGATCCAGGCGCTGAAGGTGAAGGCACCACCGGCCGCTTCATTGAGCGAAGCGCTGGAAGGCAGCGTCACCACCGCGTTGCCATCGAAGCGCGCGGCCTTGCCGACGATGCCGCCGTCCACCGGCAGCACGCTGCCCGACTGCGCGTTGTTGGCATAGGCGGTGGCGTCCTTCGGCGCGCCCGCGGAGGCCTCCTCGAAGTGGTAGACCAGGGTGTGGTCGGCGTCGAACGCGGCGGCGCCGCTGCTCTGCGCGGTGGCCTTGGCGTTGCCGTAGTACATCCAGATGGTCTGCCTGGCGTTGGCCGGCAGCTCGCTGACGTCCACCCACACCTGGCCCACGCCCATTACCGGATCGAAGCTGTCGATCTGGTAATTGAGCGGCGTCTTGCCGTCGGCGGCGATGAAGCGCAGGTCGGCGCCGTCCTTCGCCACGCCGTCGAACTGGAAGTTGCCCGGATGCAGGCGGACCAGCACCGGCACGCGGCCGGGCGATTGCGGCAGCGACGCGCCGGTGGTGCCGGTATCGAGCGTGATCGGTTTGCGGAAAGACCAGTCGTCGTTCCACCAGGCCGCCTCGGCCGCCAGCGAAAGGCGCGGCAGGCAGGCCAGGCACAGCAGCCACGCAAGGATCAGGTAACGCATCGTCATTGCACCCCTAGAAGAAAAAGTGAGCCGTGTCATCGCCGCGCTCCTACAGCCCGGCCTTGAGGCTGAACAGCCAGCGCCCGTCGTGGGCGCGCGTGCGCGAGCCGTCCTTGAGCGGCCAGGCGTATTCCAGTTCGCCGTTGATGGTGTCGAACAAGGTGAAGCGCGTGCCCAGGCCCGTGCTGAGCAAGGTGAAGCGGCCGCGCTGTTCCGGCAGCGGATCGATCAGCAGGATGCGCGAGCCGTCGAGGAACCCGTGGAAGCGCCACTCGTTGACGTACTTGCCGAACCACGAAGCCACCGAGGGGCTGCGCAGCTCCACCGAAGCCGAGCCGCCGTTGTCGCCGGTGTCTTCCGCCGACAGGAAGCCGCGCACGCTGTTGGCGCCGCCGGCGGCGAACTGTTCGCTGGAGACCAGCGGCGAATCGGCCAGCTGTCCGCTGGCGCGCAGGGCCAGCGCATAGCCGCCACCGAGGGCACGCGTGTAGTTGGCATCCACGCGCAGGTAGGCGAAGTTTTGCCGCGCGTTGTAGCGCTGGTTGTCGAATGCCAGCCGGCCGCTGCCCGCGCCGCGCGTGCCGAAATTGCCGGCGATGGACAGGCCCAGCGAGGAGTTGTCGCGCGTGCGCTGGCCGGTATAGGCCACCGTCAGCGGGTAGTAGGTGATCGGCACTGCCTGCTGCTGGTCGCCCAGCGTCAGGCGCTGATCGAAATGCTTGCGCGCCACGCTGACCGAGAAGGACTGGCCGTAATCGCCGAGGGTCGGCAGGTTGCGGATCGCCTGCAGCGATACCGCATTACCCTTGCCCAGCACAGTGGTGCCGCCAAGCGTGTTGGCATTGCTGTTGGACTTGTAGCCGGACCCGAGCAGGCTCCATTGCCTGTCCAGCGGCGCCAGGTACGACAGTGCATACACCTCGACCGCGTGGCGATCCTGCGGCGCCACGATATAGGTGGCGGAGACCGTGTGCCCCAGCTGCCACAGGTTGTCGTAGCGGACATTTCCGACCGTGCGCAACACCGGTGTGTCGGCGCTGTGGTCGTTGTTGAGCTCCAGGCTGGCGTGCAGCGGATAGCTGTCTTCCACCTTGAGCGTGACATCCATGGTCTGCGGCAAGCTGCCGGGCTTGAGCAGCGGCACCACCTGCTGGCCCGGCTGGCGGTTCATCTGCGCCAGCTGTTCCTGCGCCTGATTGAAGTTCGGCACGGTGCCTTCGGCCAGCGCCGGCACCGCCTCGCGGATGGCCTCCGGCGAGTGGTAGCGCGAGCCTTCCACGCGCACGCGGCCGATGCTGTTCTCGGTCACCTTCAGCAACAGCACGCCGTTGCGCACCTGCTGCGGCGGCACTTCCACCGTGACCGACTGGTAGCCCCTGGCCTGATAAATCTTCTGCAGTGCGTCGCGCGCGGCATGCACGTCGTCGAGGCTGCGCTCCGGACCGAGGAACGGCTCGACCGCCTGCTCGATATCGACGGCCTGCAGCAGCGTATTGCCGCGCACCAGGTATTCGTTGACCTCGAAGCGCGCCGGCGCTTCCGCTGCGGGCGCGGCCGCCTGCTGCGCGTGCGTCGCGCTGCACACCAGCGCCAGCATGACGGCGAAGGCCAGCGGTCGGCGGCCCCTCATCGCGACGCTCCGGTCCATTCGGTCGTCCCTGTCCTCATGTTCCGGTAGCTAAACCCCGACGCGTAACCGGATCGCGACAGATACATGTCCGATCCGAGGCCGGCTCCGCCGGCGGGCCGTCCAGACGGCCGAACCGCTTCGACAATCAAACGCACACCATCCCCCGGGGCGCGCCATGCCGGCCGCGCCCATAGCCCGATCGAGATTTCCGGCGCGCCTGCGGCGCACCGGGCGAAGAGATTCCGGTGGGCATCCCAGCCCGTGCCGACTTCCTTTGCCCCTTAGACGGAAGGCTTTCGGGGGAACTGAACCTGCGTCACGAAAAATTCATGACGGGGGATGTTTCGGCTTGTTTGCGGCGGGGAGTGACATGGGAATGTCATGTGCGTGGACATGCTGGACGCAATTTTCACTTGTAGGTTGGGGTGGAAACCCCAACACGGCGCATCCAGGCGCACGGCAACGTTGGGGTCAGCCTGCGACTCACCCCAACCTACGCCCGGTGTGCGGGTCAGCTCAGGAGGACGATGCCGCCCGGCAGTTCGGTCACATGCGCGCCGAACGCTTCGCGGATCAAGGTGGCCGCGTCGGCCAGCTGGTTCAGGGAGAACCGCGCCCGCACCATGCGTGCACCCAAGGCATCGTTGGTGAGCACCAGGCGACCTGGCCGGTAGCGGTTGATCTCCGCCACCACGTACGACAACGGTCGGTTGTCGAATACCAGCACGCGGCGGCGCCAGGCCATCGCCTGATCGACGTCCACGGGCACCGGCGCCGTCATCTCGCGCGCCCCATAGCTGGCCTGCTGTGCGGCACCCAGCGCTTCGCTGCGGCCGCGGTAGTCCACGCTGACCGAGCCATCGAGGGCCGTGACTTCGACGTCACCGCCGAGGCAGCGCACATTGCATTGCGAGCCGGACTTCGCACGCAGGCTGCCCTTGGCCGCCCACACGGTGAAATCCCCTGCCCCGTCGGCCAGCTGCAACTGGATTTCGCCATCCAGCAGCTCGATGCCCGCGAGCTTTCCATCGACCTTGTGCAGGTTGAACGCGGTCTGCGTATTCATCTCTACCGTCACGCCCGGCGCCACCTGCACCGAGCGCTGCTCGCCGGTGGCGGTGCGGAAATCCGCCGCCATGTCGGAGATGCCCGGCCACAGCCGGAACGGCGGTTGCGCCGCCAGCAGCGCGGCGGCCGTCGCCGCCACCGCGCCGCCCAGGAAAGCACGGCGGCTCATGCGGCGCGGCGCCACGGCGGGCGCGCGCTCGCGTTGCGCCAGGTTGGCGGCCGCGGCGCCGAGGCGCTCCCACATCAGCCGCGTTTCGGCAAAGGCGCGTGCATGCGCCACGCTCTGCGCGACCCAGCTGCGGAAGCCCTGTGCGTCGGCCGCGGTGGCGCGGCCGGAAGTGAGCAGCAGCAGCCAGTCGCGCGCCTCGCGGTGCAGCGGCGAATCGTGGCTGAGGCTGGCGGAATTCGGTTCCATACCCTTCAAGACGCTTTTCCGGCCCCGGGACCGAACCGTTGCACCACGCGGCGGTCCAGGCGCTCGCCGCAATGCTCCAGGGCCTTCTTCAGCTCCTTGCCCACCATGCGCACCGAAATGCGGAAACGGTCGGCGATCTCCTGCTGCGGCAGGTCATCCACGCGCGCGGCGATCAGGATCTCGCGCTGCCGCACGGTAAGCTCGCCCAGGGCGTGCTCCAGCGCGGCGATCTCGATGCGGGCGTGGGCGATGCGCGCCGGATCCAGCGCGTCGTCGGCGATATGCAGCAGGTCCTGCACCTCCTCGCCGGTGAGATAGCGCGAATCGGCCTGGCGCTGATCGGCGGCGACGTTGAGCGCCATGCGGAACAGATAGCCGGCCGGATTGTGCGACACCGGCGAGCTGTCGCCGAGGCGCTCGACGCGCAGATAGGTTTCCTGCAATACGTCATTGACCAGCTCGTCCGAGCCCAGCCGCCGGCGCAACCGCTTGCGCAACTCCGGTTGCCATTCCAGGAACAGGCCCATCAACGACATCGACGACGAAGTCATCGCAGCTCAGCAGCGGGCCGGACGCGAGGCGTCGGCAGGCAGCAGCAACAGGGTCAGCGGCTGCGCCAGTCCCGGCGGTGGCGGATCGACGCGCAGGCCACCGAGTACCGATTCGACGGCTTGATCGCGTTCGGCGCGGCCGGTGCTGCCCAGCAAGCGCAGGCGATGCACTTCACCGGAGCCGTCCACCCAGACCTGCAGGGCCAGGCGATATTCGCCGGGGCGCGTCAGCGGCGTGCGGCAGAGCGCGGCTTCGACGGCGGTCTGCAGGGCGGCGCCGTAGCTGGCGACCAGCGTGTCAGCACGTTCTTCGACAGGGGGCATCGGCGCCGCGCCCGTCACGTCCCGATTGGCATCGACCGACGGCATCAGCGTGAACGCCTTGTCCGAGGTATAGCGCTCGCGCAACCCCGTACCCGCCAGCAAGCGGCGCAATGCATCTTCCGGCGTGAATTCGCCGCGCGCGCCGGGGGACATGCGCCCCACCAGCAAGCGCTCGTCGACCAGCAAGGCCTGTCCCGTCACGTCGCTGAATGCCCTCACTGCACTGCTCAAAGGCTGCGGGCCGATGTCGAACGACACCAGCCCGCGCGCATCCTCGGCCGGACCCATCTGCGCCTGCTGTCCCAAGGCATGGCCCGTCCCCCCACAAAACCCGCAAGCAGCCAACAGCGCCCACCTGGCGTACTTCATAGACCGATCTCCGGATCGCCGGTCGGCCCGACCTCGCGCCGGGTGAGGCTTTATACATCGGCTACACGGGGGGGAGGCTAGCAGTGGCTTGTGTCAGTTCTGTAACTGTCGCGTAAGGTTCGGGCGGCGCCGTCGCTCAGCTCGCAGGCAGCAGTGAAGCGTCCAGCAGCCTGAGCACCTCGTACGCAAACTCCACCCGCCCCTCCGTCGGATGGCTGCGATTGGTGAGTATCACCAACCCCAGCTTCTTCACCGGCACGAACGCGATATACGCACCGAATCCATTCGTCGCACCGGTCTTGTTGACCAGCACGCCATCGACCGCCGCTTGCGGCGGCTTCAGGGCGGTGACCGGCTGGTCTTCGCGGATCATGCGGCTGGCGTTGCCGCGCAGCAGATCATCGTGAGTCACCGGCCAGGGATATTGCTCCCAGGCCAGGTCCTGGGTCATCGGACCGCTCCGGTAATACGCGGTGCGCGTGTCGGCGATGGCGCGTCGGGTAAGCGGATCGAGCGGCGCATCGCCCAGTTGTACATGGACGTAGTGCAACAGGTCCTTGGTGCTGGAAATCACGCCGTAGGCTTCGTCGCCCAGCACGCCGGGGTTGACGCGCACAGGTTTGCCGTCGCTGCTGTAACCCTGCGCGTAGTCGGCTTTCTTCGCGTCCGGTACGCGGATATAGGTGCTGACCAAACCAAGCTTGGGCAGCAACGTGTGCTCCACGGCATCGGCATAGGGCTGGCCCAGGCGGTCGGCGGCGATCAGGCCGAGCATGCCGATGCTCGGGTTGGCATAGCTGCGCTTGCTGCCTTCCGGATAATGCGGCTGCCATGCCTGCAGCCAGGCGATGAGCTGCTCGCGGTTGCGCACTTCGTCGGGCACCTGCAGCGGGAAACCGCCGGCGGTGTGTGTGCCCAGGTCGAACAGCACGACCTTGCCGAACGGCTTGCCCTGGAATTCGGGCAGGTAGTCCTCGACATGGCGGTCGAGCGACAGCTTGCCTTCGGCCTGCGCATAAGTGGCCAGCGTGGCGATGAAGGTCTTGCTGATCGAGCCGAGCTCGAACAGCGTGTCGCTGCCGACCTTGCGCCGGGTCTCCTTCGACGCCACGCCGAAGTTGTAGAAGCGATCCTTGCCGTCGACGGTGATCGCGATGGCCATGCCGGGGATGTGGTTGGCGCGCATGAAGCGGTCGGCGGCATGGCGCAGCTGGGTGTCGAAGTCAGGCCCGGTGGCGGCATGTGCGGCGCCGGCGGCGAACAGCAGGCCGGCGAGGCCGAGTCTTGCGAATGAGGATGGCAAGGCGATGGCTCCTGTCTGGTGGAGAAGCGGGATGGTAGAAGTCCCGTCGCTCCTCCGCCGGGCGAAATCCTGGCCAGCGGCGGGCAAGCCGGCGGCCAGATTCCGCCGGCTTCAGATCAGCATGCCGCCGGACACCTCGATGCGCTGCGCATTGACCCAGCGATTGTCGTCCATCAGCAGCGAGGCGATCATCGGCCCGATATCGTCCGGCAGGCCCGCGCGGCCCAGCGCCGTCATTTCCGCCACACGCCGGTTGAGCTCGGGGTTGTCGCGCACCATGCCGCCGCTGAAGTCGGTCTCGACCGCGCCCGGTGCCACCGTGTTGACGGCGATGCCGCGAGGGCCCAGTTCCTTGGCCAGATAGCGCGTGAGCACTTCGACCGCACCCTTCATCGAGGCATACGGCGCGCTGCCCGGGAACGCCACGCGGGTCAGGCCGCTGGAGACATTGACGATGCGTCCGCCGTCGTTGAGCAGCGGCAGCAGCTTCTGGGTGAGGAAGAACACGCCCTTGAAGTGCACGCGGTAGAGGCTGTCCATGTCGGCCTCGGTGGTTTCCGCGATGGGCGCGTGATGCGAGGTACCGGCATTGTTCACCAGGTAATCGAAACGCTCGGCGCCCAGTTGCGCGAGAGCCGCGCGCACCTGGTCCGCGAAGGCGTCGAACTGTCCGGTGTCGCCGGTATCGAGCGGCAAGGCGATGGCCCGCCGCCCCATCTCCGCGGCGAGCCTGGTCACCTCGGCGGCTTCGGTCTGGTTGGCGCGCCAGGTAAAGATGCTGTCGACGCCGCGCCGGGCGAGGCTCAGCACGGTGTTGCGTCCGAGGCCGCGGCTGCCGCCGGTGACGATGGCGATCCTGGTGGCGACGATGGTGTTCATGGCAAGTCTCCGGGGTGAGGAAAACTGCCGGGAAGATTAGGCGCCGCTGCCGGCGCGACGAATGCCGGAACCGCCCGGGTTCTTGCCCATTCCTGCTCCACCCCCGCCGCATGCCGGACCCACGGCGTTAGCATGCGGACATGCACGCCGAGGACCTGCCCATGTCGCACCAGCTGGCCGAGACCGTCAGACGCCATACCGACGGCCGCGAGGGCTACATCGCCACGCCGATCAAGGGCTTCGCTTTCCTGCGCGCCGACCGTCGGCAGCAGCACCCCACCCACCTGGTGTCCAGGCCGGTGCTGTGCATGGTGGCGCAAGGCGCCAAATGCAGCATCTTCGGCGGCCGGCGCTACGACTACCGCGCCGGCCAGGCGCTGGTGGTCAGCGTGGAAATGCCCGGCCTGAGTCGCGTGACGCGCGCCAGCCCCGCCGAGCCTTATCTGTGCGCCGTACTGGAATTCGATCCCACCGGCATGCGCGAGATGCTGGAAAACATGCCTGCGCCGCCGGCGCTGGCGGGCCATGCGCATCACGGCATCTTCGTCGCCGATTTCGCGGGCGCGCCGGCCGAATGCGTGCTGCGCCTGGCACGCCTGCTCGACACGCCCGAAGCGATTCCCGTGCTGGCGCCGATGGTCCTGCGCGAGCTTTACTACTGGCTGCTCGCCGGGCCGAACGGCGGCGAAATCGCCAGCGCGGTGCTCGGCAGCGGACATACCCAGCGGATGATGAAAGTGCTGCACAAGCTGCGCGATCAGTTCCGCGAGCCGGTACGCGTCGACGATCTGGCTGCCATCGCGCAGTTGAGCCCCTCGGCCTTCCATCGCCAGTTCAAGGCGCTTACCTCGGTGACGCCGCTGCAATACCAGAAGCAGCTGCGGCTGCTGGAGGCACGGCACCTGATGCTGGCAGGCCTGGCCAATGCGGAATCGGCCGCGTATCGGGTGGGCTACGAAAGCCCTTCGCAATTCAGCCGCGAATACGCCCGAATGTTCGGCGCGCCGCCGCGAAGAGATGTGGCGGCATTGAATCCGGCGGTGGCGTAAGCCTCGGCCCTGCTCCCGTTCGAAAGCAGGCCCGGCGTCGAGCATCCCGCTTCATCGCGCCTTCCAGGTCAGGCAGGGGCGACAAGAGACTCCTTGCTCCCGCCGCCCTGGCCCGATGCTGGCAATCGGACTCAGGCCTCCGACCACACCGCCAATTCGTAGCCGTCGCGATCGGCGAAATGAAAACGCCGCCCGCCCGGAAACTCGAACACCGGCCGCACGATGCGGCCGCCGGCCGCCTCGATGCCGGCCTGGGTGGCGGCGAGGTCATTGGAATACAGCACCACCAGCACGCCGCCAGGCTTGGGGGACGCATGAAAGAAACCGCCGGTCAGCCGGCCGTCGCGGAATTCGCAGTAGTCCGGACCGTAGTCCTGGAAGGTCCAGCCGAATGCGCGGCCATAGAAATCCTTGGCCTCGGCAATCGAGGCGACGGCGAATTCCAGATAATCGATGCGATGGTGCTGTTCCGAACGCGACATGAAGGTCTCCAGGCAAGAGCGGCGAGCATACGTCGCGGCAACCGTTCCCGGCTTGGAAAAAACGGCCAGCTCAGCGGCCATGCCCCGCCAGCAGGGCGCGCGGGCTGAGGCCCACCAACTGCTGCGTGTCGCGCGCCAGATGCGGCGCATCGCCATAGCCCGCGGCCAGCGCCGCCGCGGTGAGGCCAGGATGATGCGGCGCCAGCTTGAGGAAGCGTTGCAGGCGGAGAATCCGGTCCAGCGTCTTGGCGCCGTAGCCGAAGGCATCCTGGCAGCGCCTGCGCAGCGAGCGTTCGCTGAAGCCCAGCGCCGCCGCCAGCCCGGTGACACGGGCCGCTTCCTCGGTTTGGAGAAAACGGAACAGCTGCTGCATCCGTCGATCCACTACCACGCCGTCGCACAAGGCCAGCAGGGCCGCCTGCGGATTGCGCCCTTCCGCAAGCGCATCCCCTGCACGGTTGGCGCGCGTTCCCCACAACTCGGCAAGCGCCACCCGCCGGTTGGCGAGATGATGCAAAGGCAACCCAAGCAGGTTGGCGCCGACGCCGGGCGCAAGGCGCATGCCGGTCAGCACCACTCCCGCTTCCACGTCGGCCATGGCGGCCGCGGTGTCGGGCCCCGCGACGAACAGCGCGCGGCCGTCCCAGATCAGGTCGACATGCCCATCCGGCAATATCCGCACCGGCGACGCCGGGGCATCGGCCTGGCGGAAACGCCACAGGCACGCGACCCGGTCGCGCAGGCCGGGAGGTGCGGGAATCTCGCCATAGCTGGGTGTCTCGCTCATCGCCGATATCGTCGCCACGGCCCATTTGCCTTTGCGTGAAAATACAGTGAAACGGCGACCGGCATTCGCTTCTCCGGGGAACTAGGAGTACGGTTGATCTTTCCCGCCCGCGGAGACTGCGATGAACCAGCCCCCGAAAGACATCTCGCTCGCCGATATCCATTCCGCCTATGCGAGCAAGCCGGCCGAAAAGAAGAAGACCCAGGTCGGCGAGAAGGTCAAGAGCTATACCAAGTCCAATCACTACGACCGCGATCCGAACCATACGGGCGAAGCGCCGGCCAAGCCGGACGCCAAGCGGCCGGGCGCGCGGAAATAAATTTCCCCGCCGAGGACTCCGGGAGGGCGAGGATCCCGGAGTACTGAAGCGTCCCTTCCCGACATGCCAACCGCCGCCCGCAAGCGGGGCACCCCGTTTCGGGATTCGCCTGAATAAGCCATATTTCGTTCCCTGAGGCCGCCAGATCGCGATATCACGCTGCGGTCCATTCGAACCGGGGGACATAAAGCATGGAACAGGGACAGGGCGCGGAGCGAACCGCGCCGGCTGGACTGCGCACCGGCGCAGGCCTCAGGCACGGATGCATGCGACTCTTGCCGCCTTTCCTCCTGATGCTCGCGCTCGCAGCACCGGCGCAAGCCAGCGACGACGGCCCGCTGGAAGTCACGCAACGCACCATGCATTGGCAGGGCGCCACGGAAAGCGGCAGCGATGCCTGGTATCGCGACAACTGGGCCAAGGGCTCGATCGTAATGCCTTATGTGACGTCGAGCCGGAAGGACGTCGCCGCACGCATCAATGACGAGTTGTACATGGGCCTCATCGGCATCCCCGCGCCGTCGGCGGCGGGCGCCAACTTCGAGTTGACGATACCGGCCGACGATTCGGCGCTGGTGGGCACCTCCTCGCTCGAGTTCGAGCTGGCGCGCGACGACGAGCACATCTTTTCCGTCGCGGTGACCCAGGAAGGCTGCGGCGCCTACTGCGAGAACTACACCACCCACTATCACTTCGATGCCACCACCGGCCGCCCGTTCGCCGCGGCGGAGGTCATCACGTCAGCGGGCAAGAAGGACATCGTCAAGCGAATGGACCGCGAGGCCCTGGGGCAGTACAGGAAAATGCTCAAGACCCTGCAAGCGGATCTCGCCCTGCAGCTCAAGACAGGCAAACCGAGCCAGCCGGGTGGCTCGGTCGACGACACCAGGGATCGCATCGAACTCAACGAGCACTGCCTGCAGGAAGCGCTCGAACGGCAGCAGGACAGCTCGCGCAACCTGGACGAGGATTTCCGCTACCTGGCCATGGCGATCCCCGACGACAAGGGTGTGAGCTTCCGCCACGAGCGCTGCTCCAACCATGCGTCGCGGGCGCTGGACGATGTGGGCGATGTGAACCTGCCCGTGCCGAACGCACAGCTGCGCGGCATGCTCACGGATTACGGCCGGTTCCTGTTCTCCGGCGGCGATCGGCCCAGGGAAGCCCTCGACCCGTTCGGCGTGTTCCTGCACGGCAGGATCGGCCAGAGCCCGATCGCTCTGCGGATCGCCGTCGAAAAAGGCAGCCAGCAGGTTTCGGCCGTCTATTACTACGACAAGTACCGCCGGCCGATCGCCTTGACGGGTACGGCGGACGGCGACAGGTTCACGCTCACGACGTCGAAGACCGACAAGGATGCGGAAACCTTCGAGCTGGTCAGGCATGGCTCCACGCTTGCTGGCCAATGGCACAAGGGGAATGCCCTGCAACCGGTAAGCGTCGGCCCCTGAGCCGGCGGCACGGGACTTCCGGCACGGGCAGGCCGGCGGCCGCGCCCGGCTAGACTCGCGCACCTTCCCTGCGCGGCCACGGCGATGTCGGATACCTCGGTGTTTCTGTTGCATGCGGGGATCGCTGCCGTTTTCGCGATCGCGATCCTGCTGCTGCCCGCCCGAATATATGGCCGGCGCCTGCTGCTGGCCATCGTGGCGAGCGCCAGCGTCCTGCTCGCCGTGACATGGCTGGCCGGCGTAGCGCTGCTGCCGTTGGTTTCCGTCGCGGCGAAAGACGTGCTGCGCCAGCTAATCGGCGGCACCGTTGCGCTGGGACCGTGGCTGGTGGGCGCAGCCGCAGTGGCAGCGATCGAGGCGGCACGGCAGCGGACCGGCACGCTGCGTATGGCCGATCGGCTCGGCCTGGCCTTGTCGGTCTACGTCGCGCTCAACTTCTTCGGCTTCGAGATCGGCAAGGCGCTGCACGACGCGGACATGCGCCAGTTCTTCCAGGCCTCGGGCTACCCGGTATGGTCGATGTATGCGGTGATGGTCTTTGAAACCATGGGCGCCATCGCCCTGCTGGTGCCGCGGCTGCGCACGGCGGCGGCGATGGTGCTGGCCTTGATAATGCTCGGCGCCATCGCCACGCATGCGCGCAACGGCGATCCGTTCGCCGATTCGCTGGACGCGCTGCGGATGCTGCTGGTGGCGGCGTGCATCCTGCTGCTCGCGTCATCGTTCAAAGCACGCGGGCGCATGCAGGGATAAGCCGCAGCAAGGCGGTCGTCAGCCAGCTGAGCAGCAGCGTGCCAGCGAACACCAGCGCCGCCTTCTCCAGCGCAGGCAGTGGCTGGTCCAGCAGTTTCCATTGCAGCCAGGTCACGAAGACGTAGTGCAGCAGATAGATGCCGTAGGCGTTGCGCGACAGGCTCGCACCGAGCCAGCCGCCGCGCCGGAACAGGCGCAGGAACAGCGCGAGCAAGGCCAGGCACGACACTGCGCAGGAAACGACGAAAGCGAGATCGGCGGCGATACGCCAGGTGGCCGTCGATGCATCCTGCTGCGCCGTCGCCAACTGCAGCTGGATCGCCACCAGCGTCCCATATGCCAATGGCGCGGCGATCATCCACACCCACCAGCTGCGCGCGAGGGTGCTGTCCGCCGCCAGCGCGCCACGCTCGAAGGCGATGGCGCCCAGGCCCACGCCGAAGGCGAAGTACACCGCGTACAGCGGAACCCGCGCGATCTGTACGAAGAACGGGCCGAAACTGAGCCAGGCCATCGGGTCGACGAAGTGGGTGGCCGGTAGATAGACCAGCGCTGAGATCCCCGCGAGCAGGCCGAACAATACCGATGGCCGCTGACACGCCAGGAAGCGCCCGAACGCGGTGCCTGCCTTCGGCGCGATCGCATACAGGCCTGCCGCCAGCAGGCCGAATGCAAGCAGCACCCACAGGAACCATGCCGGCCCCGCCGGCCACACGGTCAGCCGCATCCAGCCGTCCATGAAAGCCAGCAGGCCCGGGCCACCGCCGCTGGTGCGCCAGGCCGGGTAATACGCCAGCGGTGCCAGCATGCCAGCGGCCAGCATGAACGGCAGGCCGAGCCGCAGCAGGCGTTCGCCCATGAAATCCGCGGCGCCGCGACGGCTCAGCGCCAGCCAGACGAAGAGGCCGGAGACCAGGAACATCAGCGCCATGAAGAACACATCGTTGAAGCCGACGATCCACGCGGCCGCCGGCAGGCGTGCACTGTCCACTACGGGGAAGGCGGTCCACAGCAAGGCCGGTGCGGAAAACGGCGCGGGCGGCGGTGCATACGGGTGGTAGGCGAGCAGCGTGTGGTGCAACAGCACCAGGAAGATGACGAAGAAACGCAGTCGGTCCAGGGCGGCGTTGCGTGGGGTGGCGGTCATCGCAGGTCCATTGCGGTTTGCATAGGCATGTTACAGCGATACGGATAGAGGCCGTCGCCGGATGCGCGCTGCATGTAAGGAAGAGAGCTTTGCGCTTTCTTGGAATTCGACGTTTCGCTCCGCCCGGCCCTTCACCTCAGCCCTCTCCCCGGAGGGGAGAGGGGGCCAGCAGCGCGTTAGAAGGTTCGGTCATGAAAGGATCCCCTGGCCTTCGCGACACGTACATGCCGCGTACTCGCGCGATGGTTCATCATGTCCGCTTGCAATGCCAACTGACATGAGGATGCGGCATGAACATCGGCATGATCGGCCTGGGCCGGATGGGCGCCAACATGGCGCAGCGCCTGCTGCGCGGCGGACACCAGATCGTCGGCTTCGACCCGCAGGCGGCCGCACGCCAGGCGCTGGAGGATAAAGGCGCCGCCTCGGCGCCTTCGCTGGCGGATCTCGTCGCCGCCCTGCCCGCGCCGCGTACGCTGTGGCTGATGGTGCCCGCGGGCGCGCCGACGGATGCCAGCCTCGATGCGCTGCTGCCGCTGCTGGGCGAAGGCGATACCGTCGTCGATGGCGGCAACTCCTTCTACAAGGACACGCTGCGCCGCGCGCAGCGCTTCGGCGAACGCGGCATCGCCTATGTCGACTGCGGCACCAGCGGCGGCATCTGGGGATTGGACGAAGGCTACAGCCTGATGATCGGCGGCGATGCGGCGGCGGTCGAGCGCCTGCGCCCCGTGTTCGAGACGCTTGCGCCGGCCAGTGACCAGGGCTGGTCGCGCGTGGGCCCGGTCGGTGCCGGCCATTTCACCAAGATGGTCCACAACGGCATCGAATACGGCCTGATGCAGGCTTATGCGGAAGGCTTCTCCATCCTCAAGCACAAGACTGAATTCGAACTGGACCTGCACCGGATCGCCGAGGTCTGGCGCCATGGCAGCGTGGTGCGCTCCTGGTTGCTGGACCTCACCGCCGACGCGCTGAAGAAGAACCCGGAGATGGCCGGCATCGCGCCCTACGTGCCGGATTCCGGCGAGGGACGCTGGACGGTGGACGAGGCGATCGAACTCAACGTGCCCACGCCGGTGATCGCGCAATCGCTGATCGAGCGCCTGCGCTCGCGCGACAAGGAGTCCTTCGCCGACAAGCTGCTGTCGTCGATGCGCAACGAGTTCGGTGGGCATCCCATCGCCAGGGAATAGCCGTCACCGGCCCAGCAGGGCCTTTGCGCGCGCATACACGCCATCCACGGTGAAGCCGAACTTCTCCAGCAGTACTTCGGCCGGCGCCGACGCACCGAAATGGTCGATGCCCATCATCTGGCCGCGTGGGCCGACGTAGCGCTCCCAGCCCTGCGGCACGCCAAGTTCCACCGCCAGGCGGGCGCCGACCGACGGCGGCAGCACCTCGTCGCGCTCCCGTTGCGAGCAGGCCTCGAACAGCGCCCAGCTCGGCATCGATACGCAACGGACGGCCACGCCTTCGGCCTGCAAGCGCTCGGCCGCCGCGACGATCAGGCCGACTTCGGAACCGCTGGCGATCAGGATCAGTTCGGGCTTGCCGTCCGCCGCATCGAGCAGCACATAGCCGCCGCGGCGCAATCCGTCCGCTGGCGCACAGCGCTCGCGATCCAGCGTGGGCACCTTCTGCCGCGTCAACGCGAATACGACCGGGCGATCGTTCGTCTCCATCGCGACGCGCCAGGCGACCGCCGTTTCGTTGGCGTCCGCCGGGCGGATCAGCAACAGGTTGGGAATGGCGCGCAGGTTGGCCAGTTGCTCGATCGGTTGGTGCGTCGGGCCGTCTTCGCCCAGCGCGACACTGTCGTGGGTGAACACATGAATGACATGGAGCTTCATCAGCGCCGCCAGGCGCAGCGGCGGCCGCATGTAGTCGGAGAAGATCAGGAAGGTCGAGCCGAACGGAATCAGGCCACCGTGCGCCGCCAACCCGTTGACGATGGAACCCATCGCATGTTCGCGCACGCCGAAATGGACATTGCGACCGGCGTAGCTCCAGCCGGCTTCGTCGGTGCCTTGCAGGTCCGCGCCCTGCGCGGCTCCGGGATGGAAATCGCCCTGCCCCTTCAGCGCTGTCATGGTCGAAGGATCGAGATCGGCGGAACCGCCGGTGAAGGTCGGCAGCCTCGCCACGAAGGCATTCATCACCTTGCCCGAGGCATCGCGCGTGGCCATGCCTTTCGCGTCCGCCGGAAAATCCGGAATCTCGGCGTCCCAGTCCGCGGGAAGTTCGCGGCGGATGACCTGCAGCAATTCGGCGTGCTGCTCGGGAAACGCATTCGCATAGGCGTCCATCCGCTCGTTCCATGCCCGCTCCCATTGCTCGCCGCGCCGCTGCGCCTGGCGCAAATGCGCCAGCGCGTCGTCGGGCACCAGGAAATCCGGCTCGGTCGGCCAGCCCAGCTTCTGCTTGGTCTTGCGCACGCTGTCCTCGCCCAGCGGCGAGCCGTGCGCCTTGAACTTGTCCTGCTCCGGCGAGCCGTAGCCCAGATGCGTGCGCACCAGGATCAGCGTCGGCCGCGTGGTCTTCGCGCGCGCCGTTTCCAGCGCCGCGTCCAGCGCGACCAGGTCGTTGCCGTCGCCCACCGCGATGGTGTGCCAACCGTAGGCGTCGAAGCGGCGCCTGACGTCCTCGGAGAAGGTGATGTCGGTACCCGCGGACAAGGTGACCGAATTCTGGTCGTACAGACAGATCAGCTTGCCCAGCCCGAGGTCTCCCGCCAGCGAGCAGGCTTCGGAAGCCACGCCTTCCATCAGGTCGCCGTCGCTGACGATGGCGTAGGTGCAGTGGTCGATCACCGCATGGCCGGGACGGTTGTAGCGCGCCGCCAGTTGCGCTTCGGCGATGGCCATGCCGACCGCGTTGGCGATGCCCTGCCCGAGCGGTCCGGTGGTGACTTCCACGCCGGGCGTGTGCCCGCGCTCGGGATGCCCCGGCGTCTTGCTGCCCCATTGGCGGAATTGCCTGATGTCCTCCAGCGAGAGCTCGAAACCGGTGAGGTGCAGCAGGCTGTAGAGCAGCGCCGATCCGTGGCCGGCCGACAGCACGAAGCGGTCGCGGTCGAACCAGTCCGGGTTGGCCGGGTGGTATTTGAGCCAGCGCGTCCACAGCACGTAGGCCATCGGCGCCGCATCGAGCGGCAACCCGGGATGGCCGCTGTTGGCTTTCTGCACCATGTCGACCGACAGGAAGCGGATGGTATTGATGCATTGCTGGTCGAGATCGTCCGCCATGCGGGTCACCTGCGAATAGAGGGGATGGGCGCTCAGGCGCCGGTCAGTTGCGCGCTCTTGCCGGCGATGCGCTGCAACAGTTCCTGCCACGATTTGACGAAGGCGGCGGCGCCTTCTTCCTGCAGCTGCCGGGCCAGCGCATTGATGTCGATGCTCGCGCCGGCGAACTGCGCCAGCACGCTCTCGGCGTCGACACCATCCGTGCGCATGGCCTCCTTCACCGCGCCATGCCCGGCCAGGGCCAGCAAGGTCTTGTCGGGCATGGTGTCGATGGTGTCCGGCGCGGCCAACGCCTCGACGTACAAGGTGTCGGGAGCCTTGGGATCCTTGGTGCCAGTGCTGGCCCACAGCAGCCGCTGCGGACGCGCGCCCTTGGCGGCCAGCGCCTGCCAGCGCTCCGAATCCAGCAGGTCGCGATAGGCCTTGTAGACGCGGCCGCTGATCGCGATGCCGAGCCGGTTGTGCAGTTCAGCGGGCACCTTGTCCTTGACCGCGACATCCCAGCGGCCGACGAACAGCGAGGCGACCGAACCCACGCGCGGATCCAGCCCCGCCTCGATACGCCGCTCGATGCCGCGCATATAGGCTTCCGCGGCGGCGACGTACTGCTCGCGGGAAAACAGCAAGGTCACGTTGATCGGGATGCCGGCGAAGATCGACTCTTCGATGGCCGGCACGCCTTCCGGGGTGCCGGGGATCTTCACGTAGAGATTGGGCCGCTCCGCCTGCCCGTGGATGTCCCTGGCGGCGCGGATGCTGCCTTCGGTGTCCTGCGCCAGCAGCGGCGAGACTTCCATCGACACCCAGCCGTCCAGCTGCTGGCTGGCCTTGAACGCCGGACGGAACAGGTCGGCGGCGCGGCGCAGATCGTCCAGCGCAAGCTGAATGAACAGGTCTTCGCCCGACACCCCGGCGTGCGCCTTCTCGCGGATGTCCTCGTCATAGGCCTGCCCTTCGCCGATCGCCGCATTGAAGATGGTCGGGTTGGAGGTCAGGCCGGTCACCGACAGCTCGTCGATATAACGACGCAGGGTGCCGTCGTCGAGCATGTCGCGGGTGATGTTGTCGAGCCAGAGGCTCTGGCCGAGTTGGCGCAATTGCTGGATGGCTTTCATGGCGGTTCCGGCACAAAGGTCGATGGCGCAATGGCGTCGATGCGCAATGGGCAAAGCTCAACTGTGATCCAACCCCCGTTAAATCCAGGCATGGGGTGCATGGCGCGGATGTGAGGCGTGGGGCGAGCTCTTCGCATGTGCTTCACGGCCGGCCACATGCCCAGGAAGGTCACGAAGGCGTAGCAGACCCGATACATGCTTTACGCGGGGTAGCCAACGATTCGTCAGCCGCCTCAATCAGGAAACACTGTGTCACCGAAGAAGCGCTGTGACGGCTGCGCCGATGGCGATACGCTTGCCGCCTTTGCGAAGCACAGTCGCAAAGACCTCAGCATGTATCTCTCAGACCCATCCACGGAGCCCAAGCCATGACCAACAAGATCGTCACCAAAGACGGAGTCGAGATCTTCTACAAGGACTGGGGCAAAGGCCAACCTGTCGTCTTCAGCCACGGCTGGCCCTTGTCGTCGGACGACTGGGACGCCCAGATGCTGTTCTTCCTGGATCACGGCTACCGGGTGATCGCCCATGATCGCCGTGGCCACGGCCGCTCCACGCAGACGGATACCGGCAACGACATGGAACACTACGCCGCCGACCTCGCCGCCCTGACCGAGGCGCTGGACCTGCGCGATGCGATCCACATCGGCCACTCCACCGGCGGCGGCGAAGTGGCGGCCTATGTGGCGCGCCACGGCCAGAAGCGCACCGCCAAGATCGTGCTGATCGGCGCGGTGCCGCCGATCATGGTCAAGAACGCCAATAACCCGGGCGGCACGCCGATCGAAGTGTTCGACGATTTCCGCAAGCAGCTTGTGGCCAATCGCGCGCAGTTCTTCCTCGATATCCCCGCCGGCCCGTTCTACGGCTTCAACCGTCCGGGCGCCAAGCTCTCCGAAGGCATCGTCCGCAACTGGTGGCGCCAGGGCATGATGGGCGGCACCAAGGCTCACTACGACTGCATCAAGGCCTTCTCGGAAACCGACTTCACCGAAGACCTGAAGAAGATCGAGCAGCCCGCGCTGGTGCTGCATGGCGACGACGACCAGGTGGTGCCGTACCAGGACGCCGGCGTGCTGTCGGCCAAGCTGCTCAAGCACGCCACGCTGAAGATCTATCCCGGCTTCCCGCACGGGATGGCGACGACGCATGCGGATGTCATCAATAACGACATCCTGGCTTTCATCAAAGGCTGATGCAAAAAGGCGGCCTCGCTGCGAAGCGGGGCCGCCTGTCTTTGCGCATGCCTGACTCGATGGTCAGTAAAGCTGAGCCAGCAGAAAAACGATCGGCACGACGACGGACGCCAACGCCAACAAGGATCGGCGGCGGGCTGCGGCGAACGATCGACCGGAAAGCCAGAGCGAGCCTACGAGGCACATCAACCCGATCAGCCACACCGCCAGGGAAACGTGCCGCTGGCTCTCGATGACAGAGCGCGCGACCGAGGGCGCCGGATCGCCAAACTGCGACATGACGCCGTAGTACGCCAGCAACCAGCCGAGCACCACCAGCACCAAGGCAAGATTGGCAGACCGACTCGCGCTCATCTCCCCTCCTGGATCATGCATGCCGATAAATGACTGATGGCCTTGATCGCCATCTAGGCATTCGCGCGCCGATCAAGTCCGAAGACGTAGTAGAGCACGGTCAACAACACCAGCCACAAGGGCCCGACAATCAGGGCCACGCGGGTATCGGGGAAGTAGCCCATCAGCCCCACTACCAGCACCAGGAACGCCAGTGCCAGATACGAGGCATACGGAAAGAACGGCATGCGGAAGACCAGCTGGCTGCGCTGCGCCTCGCTCAGGCTGCGTCGGTACTTCATCTGGGTGATCAGCACGATGCCCCAGGTCCAGATCGCGCCGAAGGTCGCCGCCGAAGTGACCCACACGAACACCTTCGCCGGTACCAGGTAGTTGAGCAGCACGCCGAACAGCAAGGCGACCAGCGACACCAGGACCGCGCGATTCGGGATGCCGCTGGGCGATGTCACCGCAAACGTGCGCGGCGCCTGCCCCTGCTGCGCCAGGTTAAAGAGCATGCGGCCGGTGCTGTAGATACCGCCGTTGCAGGACGACAACGCCGCGGTGAGCACCACGAAGTTGATGATGCCCGCGGCCGACTTGATGCCGAGCCGCTCGAAGGTCATCACGAACGGGCTGCCATGCGTGCCCAGTTCGTTCCAGGGATAGATCGACATGATCACGAACAGCGCGCCGACGTAGAAGATCAGGATGCGCCAGAACACCGAATTGATCGCGTCGGGAATCGACTTCTTCGGGTTGTCCGCCTCGCCGGCGGTGAGGCCGATCATCTCCACGCCCAGGTAGGCGAACATCACCATCTGCAAGGCCATCAGCATGCCCTTGGCGCCATTGGGCATGAAGCCGCCATGCGTCCACAGGTTGCTGATGCCGGTCGGCACGCCCTGGTTGCCGAGGCCGAACACGATCATGGCGCCGCCGCCCACGATCATCAGCACGATGGTCACCACCTTGATCATGGCGAACCAGAATTCGAATTCGCCATAGGCCTTGACCGCCGCCAGATTGACCGCGCCCATGGTGACCAGCGCCGCCAGCGCCCAGATCCATTGCGGCACGTCCGGGAACCACACGCCCATGTAGACGCCTACCGCGGTGATTTCCGCGATGCAGGTCATCAGCCACATGAACCAGTAATTCCAGCCGGTGAGATAACCCGGCAGCGGCCCGAGATAATCCTGCGCATAGCGGCTGAAGGAACCGGCCACCGGGTTCTGCACGGCCATCTCGCCCAGCGCGCGCATGATGATGAAAATCGCCACGCCGCCCAGCAGGTAGGACAGCAGGATGGCGGGACCGGCGAGCCGGATCGCGTTGGCGGAGCCGAGGAACAGGCCGACGCCGATGGCCGAGCCCAGCGCCATCAGGCGGATATGGCGTTCCTGGAGGCCGCGTTGCAGCGAGTCGTTGGTTTGCATGAAAGGTCCGTTGATGGATAGGGCTGGTCGTTCATGCGAGTCCGTTGTCGACCCGGATCCCGCTCTAATGGCAGTGCTTGCGCAACTTCGGCACCGGACTGGAAACCCGGCGAATTACTGGTGATCCCGGCGAAACAACGCCCATTCCTCGATCCGCTCTCCGCTGGGCAAGGTGCAATAACCCGCTTCGCCACCGTCCTTATCCTTGACGATCTCCAGTTTGCCGCCCGCCTGTCGGCAAAGAACGGAGGCGGGGTTGGCCAGCTGGGTCGTGCCTGGCGTGACAGCGGCTTCGGGATGTGAAGCGCAGGCGGTGAGCATGCTGACCAGGACCGCGAGAACAAGAAGTTTCATGGTCCAACTGTCCTAGAAGAGGGTTGGCGGAGTCTACGGCGGAGATATCGCTCAGAACAGCCCGGATACCATCCAGCCAGCGGCTCGGCTAGCATGGCTCCGGCAAGCAGAGCCCATGGCCCGCGGGAATCACAGTTTCGGTGGCATCTGCCGGCTGGAGAACGACAGATCGCATCGACGTGCTGATCTGCAACGACGACATGGTGGGCCATTTTGCGATGGACCGGATCGAGGTCGACCGGGAAACGGACAAGGCCCTGATCGACTACGTCAACACCAAGTGCTTCGGCGGCTAAAACCGGAGCCCGGCATCGTCAATCCAGGGTCCGCACTCGGAAATTGCGCCCCTTGATCTTGCCCGCACGCAGACGCTCCAGCGCTTTGCCGGCCAAGCCCCGGCTGACCGCCACATACGCACGAGTGGCAAACACATCGATCTTGCCGACGTCGTCCGCCTTGAGGCCGGCGTCGCCGGTGAGCGCGCCGAGGATGTCCCCGGGACGGAGCTTGTCCTGCCGGCCGGCGTCGATTACCAGCGTTTTCATCGGCGCCAGGTTCAGTGTCTTGCCGCGCGGCGGCGACAGCTTGAGCGGGTGCCATGGCAACGGCTGGCCGAGGACCTGCTCGATATTGTCGGCCTTGGGCTTCTCGCGCGGCGTGCAAAGGGTGATCGCCAGGCCCGTCTGACCGGCACGACCGGTGCGGCCGATGCGATGGGTATGGGTGTCCGGATCGTGGGCGATGTCGTAGCTCACCACCAGCGGCAAGGCGGTAATGTCGAGCCCGCGGGCCGCCACGTCGGTGGCCACCAGCACGGCGCAGCTGCGGTTGGCGAACTGCACCAGCACTTCGTCGCGGTCGCGCTGCTCCATGTCGCCATGCAGGGCCAGCGCGGAGAAGCCCCGGCTGTCCAGTTCCTGCGCGACGGCGTCCACGTCGCGGCGCATATTGCAGAACACCAGCGCGTGCTGGCCGCGCTCGCCGGTGAGCAGCTGCGCGAGCGCATCGAGCTTGCGTGCCGGGTCGACCTCGACGAAGCGTTGCTCGATGGCCGGACGGGTGTCGGCCGGCGCCTCCACGGTGATCTCGACCGGATCGCGCTGCAGCCGCTTGCTTACCTCGCGGATGTCATCGGGATAGGTGGCGGAAAACAACAGAGTCTGATGATGCTTGGCGATGCGCCCGACGATATCGTCGATTGCCTCGCTGAAGCCCATGTCCAGCATGCGGTCGGCCTCGTCCAGCACCAGCACCTGGATGCCGCCGCCATGCAGGCTGCCGCGCTTCAAATGCTCCTGCACCCGGCCCGGCGTGCCGACCACGATGTGCGGGTCGTGCGCGAGCGAAGCCAGCTGCGGCCCCAACGGCATGCCGCCGCACAAGGTCAGCAGCTTGACGTTGGGGATATTCGCGGCGAGCTTGCGAATGGCCTTGCTGACCTGGTCGGCCAGTTCGCGCGTCGGGCACAGCACCAAGGCCTGCAGGCGGATCGTTTCCACATTCAGCGATTGCAGCAGGCTCAGGCCGAACGCCGCGGTCTTGCCGCTGCCCGTCTGCGCCTGTGCGATCACGTCGCGCCCCTCCAGCATGGCCGGCAGGCTCTGCGCCTGGATGGGGGTCATCTCGTCGTAGCCCAGCGACTGGACGCTGGCGAGCAAGGCGGGCTTGAGGGGGAGCGTGGTGAAGGCGGTCATGGCGCATGATCGCATGAACGGCGGCGGTGGATGGCCGTTTTCCTACTCCTGCGCATGTCGCGTGCTTCTCGGACTCATCAGGCACCTCGGGGCGGCGGTGCGGCCTAGCTATTCCACTGCGCCTCCTCCATGTGTAGGGAAACGCCTTTTTTGTGTAGGCCAAGCCAAAGATGCTCGACGGATTTGCAAGACTTGCGGATGAAGCGACATTGATCGCTGTATATCGATGCTATACAGTAGGCATCGATCATCCCCGTGCCCAACGACTTTCTGGCATGACGTCCTGTGGCCAAGAAATGCCCGTGCATGGCTTCAGCCAGAATCTGGGACGAGCAAAGATGATCAGGAGTTTTCGCCACAAGGGCGTGAGAAAATTTTATGAGACCGGCTCAACGGCAGGCATCCAGGTCCACCATCGGGCTCGCTTGCGTATCCTGCTTACGGCCCTGGATGCAGCCATCGCACCATCCGACATGGGAGCGCCCGGCTGGGAACTTCACCCCTTGAAAGGCGAGCTCGCCGGACTTTGGTCGGTCAAGATCAACGGCAACTGGCGCCTGACTTTCGCCTTCCAGGGCAAAGACGCCATCCTGGTGGACTACCAGGACTATCACTGAGGAATAGTCATGGCTCGCATGCATAACCCCGCCCATCCCGGCGAAGTACTACGCGAATATCTTGGCGATCTTTCCGTCACGGAAGCGGCGGGACGCCTTGGCATCACGCGGGTATCCCTGTCCCGTATCCTTAATGGCAGGAACGGGATTTCTGCGGACATGGCGCTGCGTCTCGAAGCGGCCCTGGGCACCAGCGCGGAGATGTGGACGACGATGCAGGCGCAGTTCGACCTGTGGGAGGCGCGGCGGAAGAAGCGGCCCAAGATCGTGCCGTTTCCTCCTGCGGCCGCTTGAGCCGATACGCCGTCGCGCGAATCCGAAATGCCCTCGCCGTACGAATGGCGATAAGCACGAAGGCCGCCAGCACCACCAGCTGAGTGCCTCCGAACAGCGCCTTCTGCGTGTCTGCCGCAAGAGCGACCATCGCGGGAACCTTGGCGAAAATCTGCGCCACCAGCACGAACACGAGGAAGTACTCGCTGACCACCACGCCGAGCGGGAACTGCGTCGTCCAGAACGCTGAGCGACCAACGGCCTGTCGTGCGGCAAGCGCCCAACCGAGCACGATCAGCGCGACGATGCCCACTCCGATGGCAGGCGTGAAACCGTGATAGGGAAACATAAACCCGGTCACGCTGGTGAGGATGGCGGTGACGAGAAACGTCGTGATCGCCGCCGAACGCAGCCGCCCCACTGTCAGCTCGCGAATGGCCGGCACGCCGGCGACGATCGCAATCATGCTGAGCAGCGTATGGAAAGCCGTGAACCAGCCGAGTGGAGTGTTCATGCGCGTGCTCCCTTGCGTTTTTTCACCTGAACCAGGGCCGATAGGATGCTTTGCGGCAAACCGCGACTCCGCATGCATGGCCACTCGACCTTGTGTCCCGGCAGACGGAAAGCTTGCCCGCCCACTATGAAGCGATATACCTGGAGCCGCCATCCACTATTGGGTATATCTGATGTCATCGAGCTGCCGGTTTGCTTGGGAGCTCGAGTACCCCCTCGTACACCGTCAGGTCACCAGGCGAGAAGCAGCAAAAGATCACTTCCCGTATCGCTTGCGCCTCCTCCAGGGCCGCGCGCACGGTCGCAACCGCAACACCCGCGGCCTGCCCGATCGGGTAGCCGTAAATGCCGGTGCTGATGCTGGGAAACGCCAGTGTGCTGACGCCATGCGCTACCGCCACCTCGATCGAGCGCCGATAGCAGGACGTCAGCAAGGCCTTCTCCCCCTCCCCACCACCGCGCCAGACCGGCCCCACCGTGTGGATGACGTGCCTGGCCGGCAGCCGGTAACCCTTGGTGATCTTCGCATCGCCGGTCTTGCAGCCGCCGAGCAGGCGGCACTCATGAACCAGCTCGGGCCCGGCGGCCCGATGGATGGCGCCGTCCACGCCGCCGCCGCCGAGCAGGGAGGAGTTGGCGGCGTTGACGATGGCGTCGACGTCGAGGGTGGTGATGTCGGCGCGCAGGGCGCGGAGTATCGCGGTCATCACATGTCTTCCCGTTTCAATAGGCGCTCACTGCCACCGTCAATACCATGCCGCCGAGCTGGGTATCCTCATCAAACTGGATCGTCACATCGCGAGCTTGGCGACTTGCTCTGTACGGGAATGTCATATCGATGCGTCCAAGATCGATCCACTGGCCAAAGCGCGTGCCGGGTGACAAGCAAGTTATCGCAGCCACCGCATTATTGCCGGCGAACTCGACTTGACCCCGCACCATCAGATCGTCGCATGCGACCTTGGCAGGCGCGTAGCCATTGTGGACGCAGTTCTTGGCGAACAACGAGTTTCCCGTGTCGTTCTTGAAGCCGCCGCCCCAGGAGGTATGGAATTCCAGCTTGCGGGTCTCTTTTGCCGGCACCGATGCCACAAACGCTCGCAGAAGCGGACAGAGGGAATTCTTGGGCGTTGCCGATGCGCGCGGGCACCAGAGGACGGCCACAAGAAGGAAGCCCATGGCCGAAGGCCTTGCGAAGCTGCTTTTCAAGATCGTCTTTTCAGAGGTGGTCTCTTCGTCGATATATCCATAAATCCTCATGTCGCCCCAAGCTCCCTCAGATAAGCACAGAACATATCCGCCATGGCATTCGCATAGGCCTTGGTCTCCTTTTCCGTCCGCGCCGTCTCCGAAAACTCCTTCCCCACCGCACTCATCGTCGCCTTCACCAGCTCCCCCGCCATCTCCCGCCTGGCCTTCGTCGCCTTGGGCAATGCCTCTCGCATGAACGCCTGCATCGCGCGCTCACCCGAGGCCTTTACCTCCTTCGCCTCCGGCGCATCGCGATAAAGCGGGGCGGCATCGCTGAGCGCCACGCGCATCGCAGCCTCTTCGCATTCGGAGCGGATGAAGGTGTGGATCAGGGCGCGCAGGCGATCCAGCGGTGCCCTGCGCCTGTCCTGCAGGATCTCGTGCAGCAGGCCCGTGGTCTGCTGCCATTCGTCGCTCTGCAGGCGGAACAGGATGGCCGCCTTGTTCGGGAAGTACTGGTAAAGCGAACCGATGCTGACGCCGGCCTTCTCGGCCACGCGCGCGGTGGTGAAGCGGTGCGCACCCTCCTTCGCCAAAACCTGAGCAGCCGCTTGCAGGATGGCGGCGACGAGCTCGGTCGAGCGCGTCTGTTTAGGCTGTTTTCGCGAGGAAATCTTGAGGTTCTTGCGTTCGGTCATGGCGGCACCGGCAATGCGAATAGGAAAAATGACGAATTACTCGCATTCTAATCCGGCACCGCAACTACTGCACAAGTACCGGAGAAAACTGCATGACCACCCTTACCACTACGCCGCTCGCCCCCTTGCTGGAGCGCCTGTTTGCCCAGGCCAAGGCGGCGACCAGCCCCGCCTGGTCCGACTTCCCGCGCGAGGAGCTGTCGCGGCTGATGCACAGCAAGACCGAGTATCTCGATTTCTACGGCCGCCTGAAGGATCTGTGGCTGCCCGTTTCGCGCAACACCGCCCAGCTGCTCTACATGCTGGCGCGCGGCTGCCGCGCGAAAGCCATCGTGGAGTTCGGCACCTCGTTCGGCATTTCCACCCTGCACCTGGCCGCGGCCTTGCGCGATAACGGCGGCGGCCGATTGATCACCACCGAGTTCGAGCCGGGCAAGGTGGTGCAGGCACGCGAGCATCTGAAGGCTGGCGGCGTACTGGACCTGGTGGAGATTCGCGAAGGCGATGCGTTGAAGACGTTGAGTGCGAATCTTCCCGAGTCGATCGACCTGGTGCTGCTGGACGGAGCGAAAGCCCTTTATCCGGAGGTGCTGAATCTGCTGGAAAGTCGCCTGCGCCCTGGCGCGCTGATCGTCGCGGACAACGCGGACTACAGCCCGGAGTATCTGGAGCGCGTGCGCGCACCGGCCAGCGGCTATCTGTCGGTGCCCTTCGCCGAGGACGTCGAGCTGTCGATCCGGCTCGGCTGACGGAAATCCGATCGGCCATGTGCAAGGCCGTAAGAGGACCATCATGAGCAACAGCCTCTTGCTCCGTATCCTTGCTCTGGCCGAGCGGATCGAACCCGACCGCGAGGCGATCTGGGAGTGGTTCTTTCGCACGCCCATTTCGCCCTATGGCAGGACGGCTTATGAACTTGGACAGGATGGCGAGGGCGATGCGGTGATTGCGTTCCTGGAGCGGGCGATTGAAGCATCGAATACCAGTCACCTCGACGTCATCCCGGCGCAGGCCGGGATCCAGTGACGACAACAGCAGGTTGTCGCGTCACGCAGACAAGTAAAGGAATAAAGGCCGTGCAACTTTTACGTGACAATCCAACGTGACTGTCACTGGATCCCGGCCTGCGCCGGGATGACGAGCCGGCAGCATCGCGCCTGGTTGTACTGGCCGTTCGGCGGATACCGCGTTCACCTGCCCCCGCGCTAGCATCGATCTGTTTCGTACATGCCAAGGAATGCGCTCGATGCTACGGAATCTCCAGCTTGCCGCTCTCGCCCTCGCAGTCCTCTTCGCCACGCCAGGCATGGCGCAACATGACCACCGCTCCAGCGTGCCCAATGGTTGCCAACCGCTGGGCACGCACAAGGTGGGCGACATCGGTTGCTACATCGTCGCGCAGGAGTCGATGGTCAATCCGCCCGGTGGACCGCTTTATTGGCACCTGGATACATTCGCCGACGTCAAGGCGGCGCGCGTCGCCCGCAGTACCAACGGCAGCGTGATCGAGGCCTACGGGCAGGTCTGGCTGCTGACGGTCGCCGAGGAAAACTGGCATCCGGAAGGAGGCCGCCATGTCGCCACCATCGGCCCGTTCACGCCGTTGACCAAGGGCATGCAGACCGCGACCTACATGGTCGCGACCACGGATGCCAACATGGATTCGCCGCCGCACACCCACGCCGGCCCGGAAGTCTTCTATGTCATCGACGGCGAGCAATGCCTGGAGACACCCGACGGCATGCAGTCCTTGAAGGCAGGTGAAGGCCGCGCCGTGGCCGGCGGCGTACCGATGAAGCTGTATGGCGCCGGCAGCGTGACGCGGCGGGCGCTGGTCCTCGTGCTTCATGACGCCGCGCAGCCGGTGGTGATCCGTCGTCCGGCGTGGCAACCGAAGGATCTGTGCCTTGCCGGAACGGATGAAAACATGCCGGCGGGTGCCTTCGTGCCTAGCTCACCGGAATATCGATCCGCTCGATGAACTTCCGCCGCGGGAACCATCGCCGCCCCGCATCGCGCAACTTCGCCGCCACCTTGGGCATGGCTTCCAGCGTCGCGGGAACCGCCTGGTACACACTGGTGGCCGCCGTTTCCCACCGCGCGAAATGCATGTCGCCCAGCGCCTGCTTGAACTGCTCCATGGTGATCGGCTTGCCCATGATGCCCGCGCGCGCAGCCATCGGATGCACGATCTCGAACAGCAGGTCGTTGCGGATGTTCAGATGCAGGATGCAGTCGTCATAGCGCCGCTGCGAGGCTTCGACTTCCACGATCAGGCTGGCGTCGCCGCGCTCCACCAGGAAGGTCAGGTCTTCCACGCGCTGGCGCGCATGGCTGCTGGGCGGATTGGGAAAGGCGCGCAGGTTGGAGATCTGATGCCAGCTGTCCTTGCCCTTGGAGAGCTCGGCCTGCACGGTGGACAGGTAATGCGCCTGCGACACCAGCACCAGGATCGCGCGGTTGATCGCGCCGGCACGCAGCTCCTCGCGCCGCACGGACTCGTTGATGCCCTGGTATTTGAAGGCGAGCACGGCGCCCAGCAGCGTACCCACGAAGGGGAACGTCCAGGTCGCCAGGTCCTTCGGCGCGATCGCGTCGGTGAAATACGCGACGGCGAACAGCAAGGCTACGAACAGCAGTGCGAGCACTGCAAGCAGCCCTCCACCTACGCCAGACACTCTCATGGGATCACCCTTCGGTCACCAGTCCGGTCCCCCTGGTCGATCGACGATGCTCGCACAGCATAGTGTGAAGGCGCCGGCGAGCCCAGGTTTCAGGCAGGTGCGACAGGATCCGGCGAGAGCCGATGGGGTTACCGTTCAGCCAGGCCTGCCCGTGCTTATTTGCCACCGCTCTCGATGCTGTGGTGGTCGTAGCTGACCACACGCACCAGTTGCCACTTGCCGTCCCGGTAGCGCCAGATGTGCAGGAACCTGCCTTCGCCCTGGCAGGCATTCGTGCCGATCTGGCAGAAGCGATGCGTGCCCGTCTCGATCGCGCCGTAGTCCTTGATCGGATACACCTCGAGCGCACCGACCAGTTCGCGGCGCACCTTGTGGCAGATGTTGCGGCGGGTGGCGTCGACCACCGCATCGCGGCCGGTCATCAGTCCGGCCTTGTCGTGGAAGAACTCGACGTCCGCACTGAAGTAATCGCCGAAGGTCTTCAGGTCGCAGTTGTTGTAGGCGTCGAAGACTTTCCGGTCCAGCTCATTGACGGTGCGCACCAGCGCATCGCCTTCCGGGATCGCGGCAGGCGTGGCGGCCTGCGCGACCGGGCACGCGAACAGCGGGACAAGCAACAGGGCAAGGCGCGAACGGCGAGAGGCGTGCATGGAAGGCTCCTGGTCGGCGGGATCCACTGACGGTCGGCAACCGTCCTGCGCATCGGCCCGGCAAGCCTAAGCCTTCAGCCGCCCGCGCACAGCATGCCGGATGGCATCCCGCCTCAGCCCTGCAGTTCGGCCAGCCGCCGGCGCAATTCCTCGTTCTCCGCCGTCAGCTCGGCCACGCGCTGGCGCAACGCGAGCAGTTCCTCGCGCTCGGCCAGCACCGGCTCCGCGGCAGCCTTGCCTTCGTCCTCGTCTTTCTGACGCGGCTTGCGCCGCGACTCGCGCACGCGCTTGGCGGCTTCCTTCAGTTCCTTCCCGCCGGCCTCCGCGGCGGCGCGCTGCTCCTCCACCGGCAGGCTGGCCACGGCGGCGGCGGCATTGATCGATAGCACGCCGGACTTCACGGCGGCGACCACTTCCTCGGTGGCCTGCTTCTGGATCTTCTCGATCAGGCCGACCTGGCTCTGGCTCAGGCGCGCCTCGCGGGCAAGGTCGTCGCGGCTGGGCACGGGCTCGGCGACCGGGACCGCTGCCGGAGCTTCCACAGGCATGGCCTGCGCTTCCGCCACGGCTTCCGCGTCCATGGCTTGCGCCTCGTCTTCGCTGGCCTTTGCTTTCCCCCGACGCGCCGCCAGGATTTCGCGCTTGCGCAGCGCCAGCACCCCGCGCTGGAACGGCGATACGCTGCGCCTTCCCAGGTGCTGTTCGATCATCCACAGATGCACGTCCTCCATGGACTGGAAGCGCGTGTTCTGGATGGTCTGGAACGGCAGGTCGTGCTTGCGGCACACGCTATAGCGATGATGGCCGTCGACGAGGGTATCGCCCCACAGCACCAGGGCGTCGCGGCAACCTTCGGCGAGGATGCTGCGCTCCAGCGCCTCGTACTCGTCCGGCGTCATGGGGTCGATATAGGCCTTGAGTTCCTCGTTGACGACTATGTCCGTCATCGCGCGCTTCCGGAATGGCAAAAGGGGCGCATTGTAGAGAGTGAGGGCCGCTCGCGCTGCCTTGACGGGGAGCGTCATTTGCACTCACCAAGCATCTCCCTGGCGTTTGCCGACCGGGCGGGCGTAACCACCGCCGGCTTCCAGGCGACGGCCGCGCCGCGCTATCTTGCGCGGCGGAGCATCGTCGATCCCTCCCTCAAGCTCACCGGGAAGCCAGCCCATGGCCAGCAACCACCCGCACCTTTCCGCGCCCAGCCGCGAGCAGGCGCTGCACGCGCTGTACGAGGCGGCCGAGCTCGAACACTGCCTGATGTGCACTTACCTGTATGCCGCGTTCTCGCTGAAGAGCTCGGTCGACGAGGGCCTCACGCCGGCGCAGCTGGACGCCGTGTCGCGCTGGCGGCGCGCCATCCTGCAGGTGGCCACCGAAGAAATGGGCCACCTGGTGGCGGTATGGAACATCACGGTGGCGCTGGGCGGCGCGCCACGCATCGGCCGCTTCAATTTCCCGCTGGACCCCGGCATCCTGCCGGCCGGCGTGGTGGTGAAGCTGGCTCCGTTCAACGTGGCCACGCTGCAACACTTCATCTACCTGGAACGCCCCGCCGGCTCGGCCGAGCCGGACGGCGACGGCTTCAGCTCGGACCGCAGCTTCGTGCGCGGCGCCGACGGCCCTCGCCTCACGCCGATGGGCGTGGACTACGACACCGTCGGCCAGTTCTACGAGAAGCTCGCAGAAGGCCTGCGCCGCATGGTCGACACCTATGGCGAGTCCGGCGCGCTGTGCGGCACGCCGGAGTTGCAGTTGACCGATGCCGACGCCAACCTGCCCGGCTGCAAGCGCGTGATCTGCCTGAAGACCGCGCTGGCCGCCTTCGATGCCATCGTCACCCAGGGCGAAGGTGCGCAGGAGAACGTCGAGGACTCGCACTACCGGAAATTCGCCGCGATCCGTGCGGAATACCAGGCCTTGCTGGCGGAGGATCCGAACTTCGTGCCGGCCTTCCCCGCGGCGACCAATCCGGTGATGCGGCGCCCGCCGCGTCCGGAAGGCCGCGTGTGGATCGAGGACGCGCGCGCCATCGCCACCGTCGACCTGGCCAATGCCGCGTACGGCCTGATGCTGCGCCTGCTCGGCTATGCCTACGCGGTGCCGTCGCCGGATCCGGACAAGGCACTGGCGGTGGACCTGGCGGTGGGCCTGATGCGCGCGATCGCGCCGCTGGCCGAACGCGCCGCACGGCTGCCGGCCGGTCCGTCCAATCCGCAATGCCATGCGGGCCTGTCGTTCATTGCCTTGCGCGATGCGTCGGCGTTGCCGCCGGGGCCCGGTGCGCGGCGCTATTTCATCGAGCGGCTGCAGCAGTTGGCGGATGCATCGGTGCGCTTGAACGAGCCAGGCGATGCGCGCACTGCGGGGGCCGCGACCTGGCTGGCGCGGTTGGCGCAGAGTGCGGCGCAAGGCTTCGATCCGGACCGCCCGGCCGGCCTTGCGCAGGTGTCTGCCCCGGCGGTCGCCGCAACGCCACCGCCTCCCGCGCCGCCGGCCACCGTGGAAGACGGTATCGAACGCGTCGAAGGCGAGAAGCTCACCCTGCTGTTCGAAAGCAAGCGCTGCATCCACGCGCGCTTCTGCGTCACCGGTGCGCCGACCGTGTTCCTCGCCAATGTGCAAGGCCCGTGGATCCATCCCGACACCATGGACGTGGAACGCCTGGCCGAGATTGCCCACGCCTGCCCGTCCGGCGCCATCCAATATCGCCGCCGCGATGGCCGGCCCGACGAAACGGCGCCGCCGGTGAACCTCGCCGGCACGCGCGAGGCCGGTCCCTACGCCTTCCGCGGCGAGCTGTATCTCAACGACGTACCTGCCGGCTATCGCGCCACCCTATGCCGCTGCGGCGCCTCGAAGAACAAGCCGTTCTGCGACGGCTCGCATCACGATGCGGGCTTTACGGCCAGCGGCGAACCGCCGACCGGCAAGGCCACTGACATGCTCGCCATGCGCAACGGCCCCTTGCATCTCGAGCCGCAGCCGAACGGACCATTGAAGGTGCGAGGAAATCTCGAAATCGTCAGCGGCACCGGCAGGATGGTAGCAAGGGTGACGAGCGCGTTCCTGTGCCGCTGTGGCGGCAGCAAGAACAAGCCGTTCTGCGATGGGACGCACGCGACGATCGGGTTTTTGGCGGATTGACCGGGCGACTCAAACCGCCTCGCGCAAATACGCCAGCATGGCTTCATTGAACTCCTCCGGCCGCTGCAGCAGCGCGAAGTGGGTTCCTCCAGGCAGGACGATCGACCTGGCCCCAGGGATGACCCTGACCAGATGCTCCGTATGCTCTCGCGTAATGAATTCGTCGCTCTCGCCCGTGACGATCGCCACCGGCACGCGGATCGCCGCCAGCGCGGCATCGTCGTAGGTAGGCTGCGCCTGCGTCATCCGATCGACCGCCTGCGCGATCTCGTCGAAGCGCTCCGCCTCCGGCGAAAAGCGCGCGTGATCGAGCTTCACCCGATTGAACATGCGCCCCAGCACCGGATCGTCCATATCCAGCGGCTTCAATCCGTCCAGATGCATCACGGTACCGAATGCGAACACGCGGCCGACTCGCTGCGGATGCCGCATGGCCAGGGTCAGACCGATGATGGCGCCGTCGCTCCAGCCCACGATCGCAGCTGCCGGCAGTTCCAGCGCATCCATCACCGCCAGCACTTCTTCGGCTTCCAGCGCGTAGCTCAGCGGCTCCGCACCCAGCGTACTGCGCCCGCGGCCGCGGTTGTCGATGGCGATCGCGCCGTAGCCTGCCGCAGTGAGCGCTGCGATCTGGCGGCTCCAATCGGCGGCCTGGTTGAACGCCCCGTGCAGGAGGAGCACCGGTGCTCCTTCGCCGTATACGCCGCACCAGATCGAAGCGCCCGCATGGGACACGCGCAGTTCCCGCACCGGCGTCGGCAACGGCGGCGTGCCGTGCGCGGCGTAGTGACTTAAATCTTCGTCGCGGAATTCCATCGGGCCCTCTTCGGTGTGGCACGGATGACCAAGCCGGCAGCATGAACCCCTGGCCCGGACATGGGAAGCAAGCTGCATGGGCGAAGCGGTATCGCCGAGCGATGCTAAGGAAAGAGCTGCCCCTCCACGCGCGTCGAGCAGACGCCGCCGATCCACAGGTCCGTGCCATCCCTGCGCACATGGATGCGGCCAGCGCGTCCGAGCGCGGTGCCCTGGGCAATCACGAAGGACGGCGGCGCCATGCCCTGGTCCAGCAGCCAGCGTGCGAGGCCGGCGTTGAGGCTGCCGGTGGCCGGATCCTCGGGCACCGCATCGCCGCCGATGAAAGCGCGCACTTCGAACAAGGCATCGCCGCCGGGCCAGGGCGCACATAGACCGATCGGGATGCCCTGCAGACCCGCTAGATCCGGCGTCAATCCGAGCAGGCGCGCACGATCGCCGAGCATCAGCGCGAGCCAGCCCGCGCCATTGTCGACCCAGCGGGCATGCAGCACTTCATCGCGGCGCAGCCCGAAGGCAGGAAGGATGGCCGCCACCAATGACTCGTCGACCGCGTCGGTGCGCAGCATGGGCGGTGCGGCAAAAGCCCGCTGTCGCCCCTCGACGCGCACGCGGACCAGCCCCACGGCGCAGGACTGCAGCACCTCCCCGCCCCGCGCCTGGCCGCCGGCCGCCAGCCAGGCATGGCAGGCGCCCAGCGTCGGGTGGCCGGCGAAAGGCATTTCGCGCAGGCTGGAGAAGATGCGCACGCGATAGTCGGCGCGCGGATCGTCCGGCGGCAGCAGGAAACAGGTTTCGCTCAGCTGGGTCCAGCGCGCCAGCGCCAGCATGTCGTCGTCCGTCAGGCCATCGGCGTCGTGCACGATGGCGACGGGATTGCCGCGAAACGCCTCGGCGGAAAACACATCGACCAGGGTGAATCGCTTCGCGCGCATCGGCATCCCATTCGGTCGGCCCGCGTCGCGCGGAGCCGCAAAGGCGGGACTTTAGCGCAACCGCGCGCGGCCCCCGGCTAGCCCGGCCTGGGCCCCTGCTGCTGCGCCACCTGCACGTCCTGCGGCCGCTGCTCGAGCGCGGCCGAGCGCTGCAGAGTCTCCTGCAGCGGTGGCGCTGGCGTATGCAGGTCCACCTGGCCGAGCATGCCCGGGATGCGGCCGGCGACGTAGACGGTGTCGTTCTCGACGAGCACGGCGCGGACGTGACCCGCTTTGACGCCGCCCTCCTTCGCGGCGAGCGTGATCTGCGCGACGCGGTCTTCCGACATGCCGGCAGGCAAGCGCTGCTTCAATTCGTCGTACAGCGCAGGCGCCACGTCGCGCGCGGCAAGCCTGGCGGCGCCGGGCTCGGGCGCCGGCTGCGCCGGCTGCCCGTTCTCGGCAAGCACGAACGGACTCCTGGCGATGGCACGGAACGGATCGGCCGGATGGATTTCCTGTGCCTTGTGTTCGCGCTCCAGCCGCACCTGCCGGGCATCGTCCAGTTCGGCGCGTTCCTTGGGATCGGTGACGGTGGTGGCGGGCGTGCGGAAGCCGAATTCGGCGATGTCGCTGCGCGCGTCGTGCAGCCATTGCTGGGTGCGCGGAATGAATTCGTAGCGGTCGTTGCCGCGATGGATCACGTTCGGATCGACCTGCGGCGACGTCGTCGTCGCGCCGGCATAGGCCACGCCCATGTCCTTGACGTATTCGGCGCGGCGCATCTCGTCGTCGCCATACTTCGCCGCCACCGCGGCGAGCGTGTCGTAGCCGCGCCAGACACCGAGCCGACCGTTGTCCAGCATGGTGTGCCAGGCCCCTTCCATCGCGGCCTCACCGCCGTGGCGGCGCGCGGCGTCGAGCAGGCGGTTGGGGGTCCAGGCATCCGCGTCGATGCGCTTGCGCGCGAACGCTTCGGCGTGGGCTTCCTGCACGTCCTTCACCGGCAGGTTGAGCGCCAGCTCCGGCGAGCCGCCGTTGAAATGCGCGGCGCGGCGCGCGAAGTCCACCCGCACCAGGTCCTGGCCGAATTCCTCCCAGCCGCGTTCGCTCAGGATGGTGTGGTTGCGGCTGTAGGCGTAGTTCTGCGCGTACAGATTGGCGACGGCGCCGGGCATGTTGTCGTTGCGCACCACGCCCAGGGCGAGCAGGCCGTAGCCGTCGGCGCCTTCGTGCTGCGCCAGGTAGTTCCAGTAGCGCTCGCGATTGCCCTGGCGGGCGTAATAGCCGAGCACTTCCATGTCCTGTGCGTTCAGTCCATCCATAGATCGAATCTCCTTGCGCTTGCGTGCGCCGGTTCAGGGGGGCGTGGCGCGATACCGTTCCAGCAGGCCCGATATGCGCTCTTCGATGCGTTTCCAGTCCACCAGGTAGGCGCGCAGGTAGAACACGCTGATGCGCAAGCCGTAGGCGGGGACGGTGAAGGTCTGGCGGCAGCCGCCGCGCTCCACGCCGGGCGGCGTGTTCTGCAGCTTGCCGCCGATCAGGCGCGCGCCCGCGATGGTGCGCGAAGTGCAGACGATGACCGTGCGCAGGCGCCCCGCCTCGTCGCGCGCCAGGTACCAGTCGTCGCCGTTGCGCGCGAGGTTGTCGCCGCTGGCGTCGATGCCGTGGGCGCGAAAGTAGGCGGCAAGCTTGCCGGGATCGGCGTAGTACGGCGTAAGCCCGTGCACCGGCTCGCCCTCGATACGCAGGCTGCGGTGTTGCGCGGGATCGTCCGGCGCGGCGAACGAGCGCCCGGGCGGGCCTTCGTTGATCAGCGCGGGCAGCAGTGCATCGAGCAGCGGGCGCTCCATGTAGCGCAGATCGATGTCGATGCTGCGGCTGCCCCAGGTCTCGCTGTAGCCGGTCGCGGCACGCGCTCCCGCCGGCAGCGCTTCCAGCGCCGGCCAGGCCAGGTTGAGGCGCGCGCCGTCGCGATCCGGGCCGACCTGGCTCTCGTAGAGGTTCATCGGAAAGCGGAAAGTGTTCGGTCCGAGCCGCGCCGGCACCGGCCGGTCGCTGTAGCCGGTCCATGCCTGACCCGCCACGGGAGCGGCGGCGGAGGAAGCCGATGCGGAAGCGGGCATCGAGGCCGTCGCCATCGCGGCCTGGCAGGCCCATGCCGCGAGGCAGGCCAGCATCAAACGCATTCCGCTCGCCTTCGCTTGCATCCGCCCTCCATGGCTTGCCGGTGGTCCGCCTTCCCTCATCGAACGGAGGAAAGCGCCCTTGCCTCGATGGCCGCCCTGGGCCGAGGCATCGCAAGATCATAGCGGCTGGCCGCCGGCCAGGCCATGCGAGCCCGGCGGTCAGCCGGGCCCGTTCGCCGGAAATGCTGTTGCGCGCACATTTCCGCCCAGACGCGATGCGGATCGCCGGGAAGAAAAAAGGGCCGGCCACGGCGGAGGGGAGATCGATCCCGCCGTGGCCGGCCCGGCGCCTAAAGGCTTTGCTTTACAGCTTGAAGTTGACGCCGACGGCGAAGGTGCGGCCGTTCTTGTATTCGCCGATCGGGGCGTACTTCACGTCGTTGTACCAGTAGTAGGTGGAATCCAGCAGGTTGGTGGCGCTGAAGGTGACGGACATCCACTGGTTGACCTGGTACGAGGCACTGAAGTCCAGTTCCTTGTACTGGTCCGCGAACACATGCGAGTCGAGGCGGCCGATCTGGGTGAAGTACGGCGAACGCCAGCTGTAGTTCACGCGCGCCGACCACGGCCCCTTCTCGAAGTACGGGATGATGTTGAAGGTGTTCTTCGACAGGTACGGCAGGTTCAGGCCGGTGCTGGTGTCGGCATGCGCGTAGGTGTAGTTGGTCTGCACGCCGAAGCCATGGCCGAGATCCTGCTGGTACAGCAGAGAGATGCCGCGCACCTTGGCGTTGGAGACGTTCACCGGCGAGGTGATGGTGTAGAGATTGGTCTGGCCGGTGGTCGGATCGAGGAAAGTGCGCTCGTCGGTGGTGCTGACGATGTAGTTGCCGATCTTGCGGTAGAACACTTCGGCGCCAAGCATGCTGGAAGGCGCGAAATACCACTCGCCGGCCAGGTCGTAGTTGGTGGACGAATACGGCTTGAGGTTCGGATTGCCCGCACTGCCGGTGCAATTGCCGGTGCTGCCGCCGGTGCAGTTCAACGACACCGAGCCGGCCAGGTCCGAATAGCGCGGGCGCGCGATCACCTTGGACACACCGAAGCGCGCCACCTTGCTGTCGTCGATGTCGTAGGCAATGTTGAAGCTCGGCAGCGGCTTGTAATAGTGCGTCTTGCCCTGCGTCAGATAATAGGCGCCGCCGTTGTTCGACTGGTAATAGGTGGACTTGTCCGTGGTGTCCACATAGCGCACGCCGAAGTTACCGCGGAAGCCGCCGGCGTTGTAGTTGAACTGCGTGTACAGGTCGCGCGTCATCTCGCGCACGTTGTAGATCGACGGATAGTTGAGGTTGTACGGACCCTGCGGCTGGCCGTTGAGGTAGGACTTCACCGCACCGAGGTTGGCGGTCGGCCAGTCGGTCAGGTCGCCGCCGGCGTGCAGGCCGTCATACAGGTTTCCCGGCGTGGTGCCCGGCTCGAAGTCCGTGAGCGAGATCGCATCGGTGGTGTTGATGCGGTTGCCCTGCGAGAACTGCGAGTTGACGTGGTTGATGTACTTGAAGCCCATCTGCACCTGGTAGATCGGGCCCCACTCCAGGTCGCGGCTGGCGTCGAACTGGGCGTAGCGCTCGCGGTCCTTGGTGGTCTCGTAGTAGATGCCGCCGGCCTGGTACTTGCCGTTGAGGGTCGAATCGCCCGGGGGCGAACCGGCCGGCGACGCCGGCAGGCCCCAGTTGGAAGCCGAGCCGTTGTCGTAGTTCACCGAGGTGTTGCGGCCGTCGTAGCTGAAGTTGTAGCCGCCCGAGTTCAGCAGGTACTTCATCAGGTACTCGGGGTCCTTGCCGCCGCGGGCGGCGGTGTAACCGACCTGGCTGGTCAGGATCCACTTGTCGCCGTTGTAGTCGTGGCGCAGGTTGAGGCTCTTGGTGGTCACCTTCGACATGCGGTAGTTGGCGTCGAGCTCGGCATACGGCTGGCCGTTGCCGGTATTGGCCGACACCGTCGCGTTGGTGATGTAGCCGTTGTTGACGGTCAGGTCGGTGATCTTGTTGGTGTCGCCGCAGCCCGGGCAGACGTAGCGCGATTCACTGAAGTTGTTGTACGAGCCGCGGACGTAGATGCCGGTCAGGTTGAACTCGTTCTTTTCGTCCGGGCGCCACTGCAGCGCGGACTGGATGCCGTCACGCTTGCGCACCTGCTGGAAGTAAGAGCTGTTGATGCCGACCGGGTACTTGGCGGTGGCCACGTCGCCGCTGCCGTGCACGGTCGCCGTCGACGGAATGCTGGTGCCGGGCGTGGAGTAGCCGAAGAACTCGATGCCGGCGCGCGACAGGTTCTCCTTGTCGTGCGTCACCGCGGTCAGGAAGCCGAAGGTGCTGTCGCTGTTCTTCCAGCTCCACAGCACCGAGCCACGCGGATTGCCTTCTTCCGAGCGGTCGTTGTAGCTGTAGCCGAGCGAACCGCGCAGCGTATTGGCCGGCAGGTCCAGCGGCTTACGCGTATTGACGATCACCGTACCGCCGATGCTGCCTTCGTCGATATGCGCCTCGGGCGACTTGTATACCTGCATGTTGCCGATGATTTCCGGCGACAGCAGGGTGTAGTTGAAGGTGCGGCCGCTGGTGTCGGTGGGGTTGCCGCCCCAGTCGCCGGAGGCGATGGTCTGGCCGTTGAGCAGCACGCGGTTGAGCGCGGGGTCGGTGCCGTTGATGCTGACCTTCTCGCCTTCGCCGAACTGGCGGTCCACCGAGATGCCCGGCAGGTGCGAGAGCGATTCGGCGGCGTTGGTGTCGGGGAACTTGCCGATGTCCTCGGCATTGATCGCATCGACGATGGCGTTGGCGTTGCGCTTGATCTCGATTGCCTTGGCCAGGCTCTCGCGGTAGCCGGTCACCGTCACCTGCTGGAGGTTCTGCGCCTGCTTGTCCTGGGCGCGCTGCTGCGGCGTCTTGTTGCTCTTGTCGCTGCTCGCAGGGGTCTTGCTGTCCTGCGGCGCCGCGGCGGCGGTGTCGTTCTGTGCATGTGCGGCGCCGGCGAGGCCAAGGCCGCACAGGATGCTCGCGCAGAGGAGTTTTTTGCCGTGCTTGATCATCAGGTCCCACCCCTTTCGTTGGTTTTACCGCGGAGGCCCCTCCCAGGACGTCCGCAGCGAGGCTGTGCTGTGTGTAGATATCCCGCCCGCTCGGACGGTGTCGGCCCTTATCCCGGCGCCTGTGTCGCGGTGCGGGTATGCAGATGCCAGCTGGCGGCACCGACGACGCCGAGCTGGCCGTGGTCCACCACGCGAATGGGGACCTTGTGCAGGAACGGGCGCATCACGCCCTTGTCGAGGAAGCGCTCGACCAGCGGGCCGCAGCGCAGCAGGTCGACGATGCGCGAGAGAAAGCCGCCGGCCAGGTACACGCCGCCAGTGGCGCCGTAGAGCATGGCCAGGTCGCCCGCGAAGGAGCCCATCCAGCCGCCGAACATCTGCACGGCCTCGTAGGCCACTTCGTCGCCGGCTTCCGCCGCGGCGACCACGTCGGCCGGTTCCGCGCAGGAGGGGTAGCGGTCGTACACCGCGCACAGCGCGGCATAGAGGCGATGCAGGCCAGGGCCGGACAGCACCGCCTCGTAAGGCGTGTGGCAATCGGAAGGGGCGATGCGGTCGAGCACTTCGCGCTCCAGGCCGCCGCGCGCGGCGAGCTGGATCTGCCCCGCCTCGGTGGCGATCACGCGCGGCGGCTCGCCGGGGAACCACACCGCGGCGCCGAGCCCGGTGCCGGGGCCGATCACCGCGATCGGGCCCTTGCCGGCATCCGGTGCGAAGGCGGTCTTGAGCGAGACCGAGCTGTGTTCGTCGACATAGGCGATGGCGTGCGCCAGCGCCTCGAAATCGTTGAGGAAGCGCACGCGCTCCAGGCGCAGCTCGTGCGCTAGGGTGGCCGGCACCAGCGGCCAGGCGAGATTGCGGTTCACCACCACGCCGGCGTGCAGGTAGCCGGCGCTGGCCAGCACCAGTTCGCGCGGGCGCGCGTCGAGCTCGGCGCAGAACATGCGCACGATGTCGTCCAGATGCGGGTGGTCGGCGCAACGGAAGCTGCGGTAGGCAAGCACGCGGGGGGCGCCCTCCGGCTGCGCCGAGACCAGGCCGAGCCGGGCGTGGGTGCCGCCAATATCGGCAGCCAGGAAGGGGCGCTGCGCGTCCATGTCATGGGCCGCGGACGAGCGCAGATGCAGGACCGACCCGTCCGCTTCGGTGTTCCGCAGGCTCGCTGGCTGTGTCATCGCCCCACCCTCCCGGCCGCCCCTCAGGCAGCCATGTTTACTGGCGAAACAGAATTTCATATGTAATTTGGATCGTGGCAAGCCGCGGCGCAACAAAGACTTACGCGAGGGGTCAATCGCAAGAAATGGGAAGAAATGGAAAGAAATAAGAGGCGAGTACGGGTCATGGCATGATCCACCTTCCCCGGCGCGACCCGCTTTCCACCCTTCGCCCCAAGGACGTGTCCATGCAGAACAGCCCTTCCACCCGCCGCCTGGCCGAAGCGTTGGCCGCGATCGCCGGCGACGAGCAGGCACGGGCGCGCGATGCGCTGCGCGCGGCCGGCGACGATGGCGCCCTGCTCGCGCAGGCGCTGCTCGACCTGCTTGACGAGGACGGCGCGCGCACGGCCTACGACCGGCCAGCGGCGTTCGAAGCCTTTATCCGCGGCGGCGACAACCTGCCGCTGTACCGGGCAACCAGCGCGGCGCTGGCGCGGCTGTACGACAGGCTGCCGGCGGCTTCGCTACTGGACCTAGGCTGCGGCGACGGCATGGCGCTGATTCCCGCGCTGCAGGGCGCGCGCCGCGCACCGCGCCATCTGGATCTGGTCGAACCTTCGCCGGCGCTGCTCGGCCATGCGTCCGAGGCGCTGCGCTCGATCCACCTGCCGCTCGAGCATCTGCTGGCCTGGCCGATCAGCGCGCAGGACTTCGCAGCCTCGCTGCGCGCGGAGCAGCAATGGGATCTGGCGCAGTCCACGTTCGCGCTGCAGTCGCTGCCGCCGGCGGAACGCAGGCAGACGCTGCGTCGCCTGCGTCCGCACGTGCGCCAGTTGGCCCTGGTGGAATTCGACGTACCTGTGCTGGAGCCTGGCAGCGCCAGCTACTTCGCCTCGCTCGCCCAGCGCTACGAGCGCGCGCTGGCCGCCTATGCACGTGATGCAGAGCTGGTCGCCGGCGGTTTCCTCGCACCGATGCTGCTGGGCCAGTTGCGCCAGGCCTCGCGGCCGTCCAACTGGGAACAGCCGGTGCAGGCCTGGCTGGAGGAATTGCGCGAGGCCGGCTTCGCCACCGTGCGGACCGAGGCGCTGTACGACTACAGCTGGTCCCCGGCGGTGCTGATGCTGTTCGAGTAGGTTGGGGTGAGCCGAAGGGCAAACCCCAACGTGGCGACGCGTGTGAAACTCACGACGTTGGGGTTCGCCTGCGGCTCACCCCAACCTACGGTCCTTAGCCGATCGGCACCCAGCGGTCGCCACGTTTCTCGTAGCTGTGTTTCACCGCCGCCCAGGCGATGCGGTGCGAGGCTTCTTCCTGGCGCGGGTCCTGCGCGTGTTCCTCGTACGCATGGTTGAATGCTTCGCGGTAGATGTCCTGCGCGTGCGCGGGAAGGTGTGCGCGCACGCTGTCGGGCAGGTCTTCGTTATGGCGATAAGGCATGTCGCGTCCTCCGGGAAAGTAAGTGGTTTTTCAGCCTTCCTTGACGCGCGCCGGCGCATGCTTCGGGACTCTCCGCATCGATGGAGGCGAGCCATGAAACGCACGCCCGCTCCGCGCCGCATTCCGTTCCTCCTCCTGCTGCTCCTGTTCGCCGCCGGCCCGGCGGTGGCGCAGAACGCGCCGTCGAACAAGGCATCGTCGGCGCATACCGACATGAGCCAGTCCGGCATGACCAACGCCGGCGAAATGGGCCGCCACGCCATGCCCGCCACGGTCACATCGACCGATCCGAAGACCGGCACGGTCGATGTGAATGCCGGCGGCATGGCGCTGAAAGTGCACTTCCCGCCAGCGGCCATGGCGTCGCTGAAGGCCGGTGACCAGATCACCCTGCACCTGGCGTACAGCAAGCCCTGATTGCTAATGCAGCCATTGCCGGAACCACGCCCCCGCCAGCGCGGCGACGTGCTCCAGTGCGCCGGGCTCGTCGAACAGATGCGTGGCGCCGGGCACCAGCACCAGTTCGACCGTATGCGTCATGGAGGCGAGCGCGGACTTGTTGAGCGTGATCACGTCAGTATCCGCACTGCCGACGATCAGCAAGGTGGGCGCCTGCACATCGCCGAGTACCGCATGGCCGGCCAGGTCCGGACGTCCGCCGCGCGAGACCACCGCCTTGACCGCGCGCGGCAGGCGCGCGGCCACCGCCAGCGCGGCGGCCGCGCCGGTGCTGGCGCCGAACAGGCCCAGCGGCAGCCGTGCCAGTGACGGCAGGCGCACCGCCCATTCCACCGCCGCCTCGAGTCGGCCGGCCAGGCGCTCGATATCGAAACGCGCGGCGAGCGCGACGTCCTCCTCGGCACCGAGCAGATCGAACAGCAAGGTGGCCAGGCCGTGCTGCGCCAGTGCCTCGGCCACCTGCCGGTTGCGCGGGCTGAAACGGCTGCTGCCGCTGCCATGTGCGAACACCACCAGCCCGCTGGCTGCATCGGGCACATGCAGGTCGCCTTCGAGGCGCACGCCGTCGGCGGGTATGCGCACGGCCTGCATCGCACCGGCGGGCGCGGGCTGCCGCGCGAGCAGGCGCACGACTTCGTCATCCGTCACCGCGGAGAACGCACGGTAATACTGGCTCACCGCCTGGAATTCGCGCGGCGCGGCCGGACACACCACGTCGTCGCACAGCGGCCGCACCTCGGCCAGGCTGCGCGGCGAAGCGACCGGCACGGCGCAGACCAGGGACTGCGGTCCCGCCGCGCGCACCGCGGCGAGCGCGGCGCGCATGGTGGCGCCGGTGGCGAGGCCGTCGTCGACCACGATGACAGTGCGGCCGGCGGGATCGAGCGCCTCGCGATGCGCGCTGTAGAGTTCGCGGCGGCGAGCGATCACTTCGAGCTGGCGCGCCAGCTCCCCGCGCAGGTAAGCATCGTCGGCGCCCGCGCGGGCCGCATGTTCGGCGACCAGCAGCTGGCCGTCCTCGCTCACCGCGCCCACCGCGAATTCCTCCTGCCCGGGCGCGCCGAGCTTGCGCACCAGCACCACGTCGAGATCGCCGTCGAGCCGGTCGGCCAGTACGCGGCCGATCGGCACGCCGCCGCGCGGAATGGCCAGCACCAGCGGATGCCTGCCGCGGTACGCCAGCAGCGCTTCGGCAAGGCGCTCGGCGGCGTGCTCGCGATCGTCGAAATAACCCTGGCGAGGAAGCATCATGCGTGTTCGCCCTTCACAGTGAGTCCTCCGCAACGGGGCTCATCCAGAACATGTTGGGTCGGCTGGCGTTAATGCCGCGCGATGGCTCATGCAGGCCGGTTTACCGCGGCCGCGCGGCGCGCCTTGCCGTATCGCTCACATGCGGGTCACGGCCGCTGGACGGCCGCGGCGCGAGAGTGACTGCCCCGTCGCGAAGGAGCATCCACCATGGCACAGCAAGGCTTCAAATGCGGCCACCAGCCATGCAAATGCACGGTGTCGGCGCAGGGCGAGTTCTGCAGCGAACACTGCCGCAAGGCGGCGGGCAGCCAGCTGCAGGAGACCCTGTGCGGCTGCGGACATCCTGCGTGCGGCACCAGCCCGCAGGCGCGGCCCGAGGAACAGTCGGACGGTTGAAGATCTGACCTGCGAGGCTCACCGATGAATACCGCCCGCGACCAACTGCTCGACTGGCTGCGCAACGCGCACGCCATGGAAGTGCAGTCCGAGGAAATGCTCAAGACGCACATCCGCCGGCTGCAGCACTACCCGCGCCTGCGCGATCGCATCGTCGACCATCTGGCCGAGACCTGCGAGCAGCAGGCCCGGCTGGAGAACTGCCTGCGCGAGCTCGGCGCGGAGCCTTCCGGCCTGCGCCAGTTCAGCGCACGCTTCCTCGCGCTCGGCCATGGGCTGTTGCAGGTGGCCTCCACCGACGAAGTGGTGAAGAGCCTGGTGCTCACCTATTCGTTCGAATCGATGGAAGTAGTGGTCTACCGCACGCTGGCCACCGCGGCGGAAGTGGCGGCGCAGCCGGAAGTAGCCGGCATGTGCGAGGAAATCCTGCAGCAGGAGGAAGCCATGGCCCAGTGGCTGCGCGAGCACCTGCCGGACATCGTGCGCCAGTACCTGGTGCGGCTGGAGCTGCCCGGCATCCAGGCCAAACGCTAGCGGCCGGCGTCGGTGTCGTCCGGCGGCGAGCGGTCCCGCCGCAGCGCATTGACCACGAGCCCGAAACCCACGATGCCGGCCAGCGCGAACATCGCGCCCGCCAGGTAGCCATAGCCGGAACCCGCCGGCGCCAGCCGCGCGATCAGCGCGCCGGCGATCAGCAGCGCAGCGGTGATCACGCCGGCGGCAATGCGATTGGCGATCTTCTGCAGGTTCTCGATCAAGTGCGATTCCTCGAGGCCGTCGATGCGCACGCGCAGGCGGTTGTCGGCGAGGATCTCGGCGAAACGGCCGAGCTGGCCGGGCGCGTTGATGGAGAAGCGCTGCGCTTCCAGCAGCAGGGCGCCGCCGCGCGCCTGCGACACCGGCCGCAGCAGTTGCGCGGCCACCACCTCGAGCAGGCGCGTGCGCATCATTTCGCGCGTGGGCAGGTTGTCGGCCAGGCGCGCCAGCGCCGGTTCCAGGTTGAGCAGCGCGCGGCCGAGCAGGCTCAGTTCGGCCGGCGGGCGCAAGCCGTTGTCGGCGCCGATGCGGGTGAGCGACAGCAGCAATCGCCCTTCTTCCAACCGGCTCTGGTCGCTGGCGCTGGCATAGCGCAATACCACATGGCACACCGCGCGACGGTAGGCGGCGCGATCCATCTCAGGCAGCACCACGCACAGGCGCTCGCCGATCTCCGCCACGCCGTCGCCGTCGCCGTCCGCGGCGGCCAGCATCAGGCGCAACAGGTCGTTGCGCATGGCCGGCGAGAGGCTGGTGACCATGCCGAAGTCGAGCAGGCCCAGGCGCCCGTCCTCCATCAGGACCAGATTGCCCGGATGCGGATCGGCATGGATCAGGCCATGCACGAACACCTGGTCGACGTAGGCCGACAGCAGCTCGCCAGCCAGTTCCGCACGCGGCGGTTGCGCTTCGCCCGCCGGCGACGCACCGAGCTTGTGCCCGCGCACGCGGGCCATGGCGAGCACGCGCGAGGTGGTGAACTCGAAAAACGGCGTGGGGATGTACAGACCGCGATAGCCTTCCAGGTGGCGGCGAAAGGTTTCCAGGTGATTGGCCTCGGCCATGAAGTCCAGCTCATTGAGCAGGCTGCGGCGCAGCTCGGCGATCCACGGCACGAAGCCGTAGCGCCGGCCCACTTCGGTATGCCGCTGTGCGGTGAGCGCGAGGCGTTCCAGTGCGTCCAGGTCGGAGCGGATGCGTTGCGCGATGCCGGGACGCTGCACCTTCACCACCGCCTCCATGCCGTCCGGCAGCACTACCGCATGCACCTGCGCCAGCGAACCGGCCGCCAGCGGCACCGGATCGAAGAAGCGGAACAGCTGTTCCGGCGGCGCGCCCAGTTCCCGCGCGATCACCGCACGCACTTCCTCGACGCCGATCGGCTCGACGCGGTCCTGGATGCGCGTCAGCGCCGCCAGGAACGGCGCGCGCACCAGGTCGGGCCGGCACGACAGTGCCTGGCCCAGCTTGATGAAGGCGGGCCCCAGGCGTTCGAGGTCTGCGACCAGGCGTTGCGGCAGGCGCTCGTCGGCAAGTTCCCCGCCGCGCCGATGGCCGGGTACGCCGCGCAGCACGCCGGCGCGGCGATAGCGCATGACAAACACGGCGATGCGCGAATAGCGCGAGAGATAGGTCATCCGCAGTCGTGGCGGTCTGGCGGACGGGCGTCCGGAAAGCCGGCCTCATGGTCGGCGCGCGCGGCTGAAAGCGGTGGCTGCGGCAGATCAACGGACTCGTCCACAAGGCCGCGATGAAAATCTTCCGTGCGCATGCAAGAGACGCCACACGGCGCGTGGATATCCATGAACCCGCACTGGCACGCATCCGCCTCGTTCACCGCGATCCGACGCCGCGTTCATCGCCGCCGCGTCATCAATGGCCACTCCCTTCCACCCAGCACGGAGCCAGGCCCATGAACGCGATCGATCTGCTCGTCAGCGACCACCGCACTGTCGAGAAACTGCTGGAAGAGCTGACGGAAACCACCTCGCGCGGCGTCAAGACGCGCCAGACGCTGGTGGAGAAGATCGGCGCACTGCTGAAAGCCCACACCATGATCGAGGAAGAGATCTTCTATCCGGCCTTCAAGCAAGCCGGCGACAAGGAAGAAGCGAAGATGTACTTCGAGGCGATCGAGGAACACCGCGCCGCGGGCGAACTGGTGCTGCCGGATCTGTTGCAGACCGATCCGTCCGGCGAGCAGTTCTCCGGCCGCGCCAAGGTGCTGAAGGAACTGATCCTGCACCACGCGCAGGAAGAGGAAAAAGAGATGTTCCCCGCGGCGAAGAAACTGTTCGACCAGGCCAAGCTCAAGGCGCTGGGCGAGCAGATGTTCCAGCGCAAGCAGGAGCTGCTCAAGGACAAGGAAGAACTGCTTGAACTGACCCTGCGCGAGCGCGCCTGAGGCGCACCGGCGGGCCAGTCGGGTTGGGGCGAGCCGGGCGCACATCCGGCCAGGCGCACCGTGGAGCGTTCGACGCCGGCGTGCCGGGCGCTCGCCCCAACCCGACTGGCCTGCCGTGCTTGCGGCCACGCGGACTCGCCGCGCCCGTGGCGACGCGCTATCGTCTGCTGCTTCCACAGCAGCGCGAGCAGCACACCGTGATCGAATGGGTCGGTTTCGACGGCGACGATACCCTCTGGCATAGCGAAGGCTATTACCAGGAAGCACAGGCCGAGTTCGAACAGATCGTGTCCCGTTACGTCGACCTGGCCAAGCTCGGCCTGCATGACCGCCTGCTGGCGGTGGAGCGGCGCAACATCAAGCTGTTCGGTTACGGCGCCAAGGGCATGACCCTGTCGCTGCTGGAGGCGGCGATCGAAGTCACCGGTTCGCGCATCAGCGCGGCGGACCTGCATCGCATCATCGGCATCGGCAAGCGGGTGCTGGCGCATCCGGTGCAGCTCCTGCCCGGCATCCGCGCCGCCGTGGAAGCCGTGGCGGCGACGCATCGCGTCGTGCTGATCACCAAGGGCGACCTGTTCCACCAGGAGCAGAAGGTGGCGGCCTGCGGGCTGGCCGACCTGTTCCATCGCATCGAGATCGTGTCCGAGAAGGACGAGCGCTCCTATCGCCGCCTGTTCGACGAGTTCGGCGTGGACGCCGAACGCTTCGCCATGGTCGGCAATTCGCTGCGCTCGGATATCGCACCGGTGGTGCAGTTGGGCGGCTGGGGCGTGTACATGCCTTACCACGTGACCTGGGCGCACGAGGCGGATACGGACTTCGCCGCCGCGTCTGCGCACGTGGCGCAAGTGCAGGACGCCAGCGGCATTCCCGCGGCGCTGGCCGAACTGGATCTGCGTACTGCGGCATGAATGCGGACGCGCGGCCGGATCGCTCGCTGGAAGACGACCTCGCGCGGCTGCGCGATTTCGTCGCGGCGCATCCGCGGCTGTTCGTACTGACCGGCGCGGGCGTCAGCACGGATTCGGGCATCCCCGACTATCGCGACAACCAGGGCGACTGGAAACGGCCGCAGCCGGTGACCTACCAGGCCTTCATGGGCGACGAGCGCACGCGTCGGCGCTACTGGGCGCGCAGCCTGGTCGGTTGGCGGCGCTTCTCGCGCGCGCATCCGAACGCGGCGCACCTGGCGCTGGCCCGGCTGGAGGCGGCCGGGCGCGTAGAAGTGCTGCTGACCCAGAACGTGGACGGGCTGCACCAGGCGGCGGGCAGCCACCACGTGATCGATCTGCATGGCCGGCTGGACCGCGTGCGCTGCATGGCGCATGGGCATCTGGTGCAGCGTTCGGCGTTCCAGGAGGTGCTGGAGCAGCGCAATCCGGCATGGGCAGAGCTCGATGCCGTAGATGCCCCTGACGGCGATGCGGATCTGGAAGGCCACGATTTCTCGCGCTTCCAGGTACCCGACTGCCCGCTGTGCGGCGGCCTGCTCAAGCCGGACGTGGTGTTCTTCGGCGAAGGCGTGCCGCGCGAGCGGGTGCTGGCCGCCGTGCATGGCCTGGAACAGGCGGACGCGGTGCTGGTCGCCGGTTCCTCGCTGATGGTGTTTTCCGGCTTCCGCTTCGTGAATGCCGCGGCCAAGGCCGGCAAACCGATCGCGGCGGTGAACATGGGACGGACCCGCGCCGACGGCCTGTTCAGCCTGAAGATCGAGCGCCCGGTGGCCGAGACCCTGGCGGCTATCGCTTGAGGCTGTCTCGCCAGCTGCCGATTTTTGTAGCAGAGTATTCAATCCCGGCACGGCCCCAGGTCGCGACCGGCTCGTTCATGTTGACCTGCATCAGGAAGCGCGGTCTGCGCTTCCGCTAGAAACAGCGGGTGGATACCCGCTCCCTCCGCAGCGGTCGAGTCGAGCCATGAGTGCGATGCACCACCAGCAAGGCCAGTCCATCCCGCGTCCTCGCCCGCCGAAAGCCCCACGGCCGCCCTCGGCGATCGCCGAGCTCTGTGCCGCCTATGACGGCTACCTCGCCAAGGCCGTCAAGGCCCGTGCGAAGCTGCTGCGCCAGTACGAGCCGAAGGCCCTGCATGCCTGGCGGGTGAGCCTGCGGCGCATCACGGCCACGCTGGACAAGGTGGCGGCCGCCCTGCCCGGCGAACCGTCCAATGGCGTGCTCGCGCAACTGAAGGACTTCCGCAATACCACCGGCGGCGCGCGCGACCTGGACATCCTGCTCGACGAGACCCTGCCCGCCTTCCTCGCCCACGGGGAACACGGCGACCGGCTCGACGGCGAGCTGCTCCACGTGCTGAATGCGCGACGGGTGCATGGCCACCGCGAAGCGGTGGAGGGGCTGAAGAAGGCCCGCCTGACCACGGCGATCCACCACTTCCACGCCTGGGCCGAGACGCACCGCAACGTCTCCGACGACGAGCTGCGCGCCGCGGCCGCCGGCGTGATCGACACTCGCTTCCGCCAGCTGCGCAAGCGGGCGGCGCGGATGCACGAAGGCCGCATCCGGCTCCATCGCGCCCGCACCGCGACCAAGAAGCTGCGCTACACCGTCGAACTGTTCCAGCCGCTGTTCCCGCGCGAGGTGGCCCAGGAATGGCTGGAGCGGCTGGCCGATGTGCAGGGCCATCTGGGCGAGGCGCACGATCGCCTCACCGCCCGTGCGCTATGCCGGGAATTGCTGCCGGAAGCGAAGGGCCACGCCCAGCTCAAGGCGTTGCGGCGATGGGCGAAGCGCACGGCCGCGGAGGCGACGGGCAAGGCCGAAGATTCGCTGGAACGGCTGCACAGGCTGGGCCACTACTGGAAGCACTAAAGCCTTGCTTGCCAGCTAGTTAGCGCCTTGATCGAAAGAACTCCCTGAGCATTGCCGAGGACTCCTCGGCCAGCAACCCGCCATCGACCTGGATGCGGTGGTTATGCCGCTCGGAGATCAGCGTGTCGAACACGCTGCCGGCGGCCCCGGTCTTCGGATCCGTCGCGCCATAGACCACGCGCCCCACCCGCGCATGCACCAGCGCCATCGAACACATCGCGCAGGGTTCCAGCGTGACGTACAGCGTGGCGCCGACCAGGCGGTAATTGCCGATCTTCTCGCCAGCCGCACGCAGTGCCTGGATCTCCGCATGCGCCGTCGGATCGTTGAGCGTGATGTTGCGGTTCCAGCCCAGCCCGATGATTTCGTCGTTGAGCACGAGCAAGGCGCCGACCGGCACTTCGTTCTCCGCATCGCGGGCATGCCCGGCCAGTTGCAGCGCGCGGCGCATGAAGCTCACGTCGGCTTCGTTGAAGGAAGGAGCGGGGGAATCGGGGGAATCGGGGGAATCGGTGATCATTCGGACGGGAATGGCCTGCAAATAGGACGAATTGTAGGGTCCGGGCGCCGCTTCCGATACGAACGGCGATCAGCTGGCGCGCCGCCCTTCCCCAAAAGTGCAGGCCGCACTCCAACGACCGGCTTGCGCCATGCCGGGAGCGACAGAACTCAACGGACCAGCGCATCAAGCTCGCTGAAAGCAGAGAGCGGCAAGCGCCGCCCCTCCTTGGCCGCATTGACCTGCAAGGCCACCTGCGCGACCTCGACCAGCGTCTGCGCCATCGAATAGCTGCCCCTGGCCTTGAGCCACGCCAGCACATCGGCCAGATGCCAGATCGACGCGCTGCCTTCATGCACGGGCGCCGGGAAGCTGCCCGGGTTGGCCAGCATCAGCTTGCGCATGTTCTGCCGGGACACGCCCACGATCTGGGCCACGTCGGTCAGCCCGACCAGGTCGGGGGCCACCTCGATCAGCCGCGCCGACGGCACCGCGCGGCGCACGTCCGCCAGCGCGCTGCGCACCGCGGCATCCGCGTCGGCGGCTTCGCGGGTGAATTCCAGCGCCAGCCGGCCCGGCACGCCGATGCCGACCAGCGCGTCGTCGCAACCGGCCGCGCCCAGGCGCTCGACCAGCGCATCCGGGTCGCGGTCGTCGTCGGCCAGCTGGTACTTCAGGGTGAAGGTGTATTCCATGGCGCTACTCCTGGCTTCGCCGTCAGCCTTGCCGGCGATTCGCCGTGCAGTTGTCCACCACGCGCCGCAAGGCTCGCGCGTGATGGCCGGGATTCTTAGGCGTGCTCCATATGCTGGCGATGCAGAACTCGCCGCAACGGCAGTCCTGGTCGTTGTACGGGCAATACACCCGTCCCCACGCGTGACTGCCGCCGACTTCGACGCGCCAGCCTTGCCCTTCGGCGTGCCGCAGCGCCTGCTCGACTTCTTTCTTCGGATGAGGGGAACGGGCCATCCATGGTCTCCAGTTTGCGGGAAGACTGGAGAGGTTGTCAATTGACAACTTGATTAGCCTTCAACGTTCAACGCGAACGGCTCATCGCTCAACCCAGCGGTCCCATGCTGAGCGCGTTTCGTCGGCGAGCGACGGTTTTCCCCCGCATATTCAGCCTTGTCGCAACAAAGCCTCAGCCGGCGATGGCTTCCTCGCCCATGCCCATGGCCGACAGGATCGCATCGCATAGAAACGTCGGATTCTCCTCCGGCACCCAATGCGCGCAGCCCGGCGCCGCCAGGTACCGGGCGTGTCCGGCGAGCTGCTGGACCATCGGACGCATCGCCTCGCCCAGCCCGCCCGCTGCGCCGCCGATCGCCAGGACCGGCATCCGCAGCTTGCCGGCCCGCGCCAGTTCGGCCTTGATCCGGGCAGCATCCTCATCGAACGCCCGATAAAGCTCGAAGGCCGCGCGCATGGCGCCGGCCGCCGCATAGGCCTCGACATAGCATTCGAAATCCGCCGGCGCGATCGCCGACGGATCGAATGCGCGCACGTCGATCATGTAGCGCAGGTACACACGCTCGCGTCCCTCCACCAGCCGCTCGGCGATGTCGCGCGCGCCATGGAACGCCACGTGCCAGCCGCGCGGATCGCCGCGCATGGCTTCCATCGCCTGCGTTCCCTGCAGGGGCGCGTCGATGAGGACCAGATGGGAGACCTGCTCGCGGAAACGGAACGCGTAGGCCAGCGCCACCATGGCGCCGATGTCGTGGCCGACCAGCGCGATCCGTTCCTCGGCGGCGGCCTGCTCGAGGAGCGCACGGATATCCGCCGCGATGGTCCATTTGTCGTAGCCGGCCGGCGGCTTCGACGAATGGCCGGCGCCGCGATAGTCGGGCGCGATCACCCGCAGTCCCTGGGCGACCAGCCGCGGCGCGACTTTCCGCCACGCATGACAGGTCTGCGGAAAACCGTGCAGGAGCACCACGGTGCGCGGTCCCGCACCGTCTTCCAGGTAATGGAGCCGGACGCCCTCGGCGACCGGCGCGCTGGCGTGGCGGATGGTCATGGCCTGGGTTTCCCGCCGGGCATGGCTGCGAGCGCGAGCCGTCGGGGAATGTCGCGCCACCGCGGCAACGGAGACGTGAAAGCAGGCGCGGTTGCCGCGGCCGGTCATGCGCTGCATGCACATGGAATAAATCCCGGTTTTTCCGGGACTTGCCCCACATTCCTCAGGAAACGAAAGCTACGCGGTTCGCGTCAGCGTCATTCCCACTCGATGGTTGCCGGCGGCTTGCCGCTGATGTCATAGACCACGCGAGAAACACCGCGCAACTCATTGATAATACGGTTAGAAACCTTGCCAAGGAAGTCATACGGCAGATGCGCCCAATGCGCCGTCATGAAGTCGATGGTCTCCACCGCACGCAGGGCGATCACCCACTCGTAGGCTCGGGCATCCCCTACGACGCCGACGGACTTCACCGGCAGGAAGACGGCAAAGGCCTGGCTGGTCTTGTCGTACAGGTCCCAGCGGCGCAGCTCCTCGATGAAGATGGCGTCGGCGCGCGCCAGCAGCTCGGCGTATTCGGGCTTGACCTCGCCCAGGATGCGCACGCCCAGGCCGGGGCCGGGGAACGGGTGGCGGTAGACCATCTCGCGCGGCAGGCCGAGCTCGACGCCGATGCGGCGCACCTCGTCCTTGAACAGCTCGCGCAACGGCTCGACCAGCTTGAGCTTCATGTGCTCCGGCAGGCCGCCCACGTTGTGGTGGCTCTTGATGACGTGGGCCTTGCCGGTCTTGCTGCCGGCCGACTCGATCACGTCGGGGTAGATGGTGCCCTGTGCCAGCCATTTCACATGACCGCTGCCGGCGGCGGTGACCTTGGCCGATTCCTCGTCGAAGATCTCCACGAACAGGCGGCCGATGATCTTGCGCTTGGCCTCCGGATCGGCCTCCCCTTCCAGCGCCTTGAAGTAGCGCTCGGCGGCGTCGACGCGGATCACCTTCACGCCCATGTGCTCGGCCATGGTCGCCATCACCTGGTCGCCCTCCTTCCAGCGCAGCAGGCCGGTGTCGACGAACACGCAGGTGAGGCGGTCGCCGATCGCCCGATGCAGCAGCGCGGCGACCACGGAGGAATCCACGCCGCCGGACAGGCCCAGCAGCACGTGGTCGTCGCCGACCTGGGCGCGCACGCGCGCGATCTGGTCCTCGATGATGTGGGCGGCGGTCCACAGCGTGCGGCAGCCGCAGATCTCGGTGACGAAGCGCTTGAGCAGCGCGGTGCCCTGCCTGGTATGGGTCACTTCCGGATGGAACTGCACGCCGTACCAGCGCCTGGCCTCGTCCTCCATCACCGCGACCGGGATGCGCTCGGTGGTGCCGGTGACGACGAAGCCCGGCGGGGCCTGGGCGACGTGGTCGCCATGGCTCATCCATACGTCCAGGCGATGCGCGTCGGCATGATCGCTGAGCCCCGCGAACAGCCGGCTCGACGCGGCGATGTCGACCTCGGCATGGCCGAACTCGCGCGCATCGGCCGCCTCGGTGGCGCCGCCCAGCTGGGCGGCCAGGGTCTGCATGCCGTAGCAGATGCCCAGGATCGGCAGGCCGGCGTCGAACACTTCCTGCGGCGCCTTGGGCGCGCCCGGCAAGGTGGTGGACTCGGGGCCGCCCGACAGGATGATGCCCTTCGCGCCGAACGCGGCGATCTCCGCCGGATCGTGGTCCCAGGCCCAGATCTCGCAGTACACGCCGATCTCGCGCACGCGGCGGGCGATCAGCTGGGTGTACTGCGCGCCGAAATCGAGGATGAGGATCTTGTCGCTGTGGATGTCGGTCATGAGAGCAAGGGAATGGGAAATAGAGAATCGGGAATAGAAAAGGGCAAGGCGCCTTGGCGCGCCCTGCCCCGATTGGCTTTGGCGAGGGGCACGGGAAATTCAGGAGCTGCTTTCACTATTCCCTACTCCCGATCCCTGTTCCCTCAAGAATTCAGCCGGTAGTTCGGCGCTTCCTTGGTGATCTGGATGTCGTGCGGATGCGCTTCGGTCACGCCGGCCGAGGTCACCTTCACGAACTGCGCCTTCTGGCGCACGTCCTCGATGGTGGCCGCGCCGAGATAACCCATGGACGCACGCAAACCGCCGATCAGCTGGTGGATGATGTTGCGCAGCGGGCCGCGGTACGGCACGCGGCCTTCGATGCCTTCCGGCACCAGCTTGTCGGCGTCGGCCTCGTCCTGGAAGTAACGGTCCTTGGAGCCCAGCGCCATCGCGCCGAGCGAACCCATGCCGCGGTAGCTCTTGTACGAGCGGCCCTGGAACAGCTCCACCTCGCCGGGGGATTCCTCGGTGCCGGCGAACATCGAGCCGAGCATCACGCTGGACGCACCGGCGGCGAGCGCCTTGGGGATGTCGCCGGAATAGCGGATGCCGCCGTCGGCGATCAGCGGGATTTCGTCCTTCAGCGCGGTGGCGACCAGGTCGATCGCGGTGATCTGCGGCACGCCCACGCCGGCCACCACGCGGGTGGTGCAGATCGAACCCGGGCCCACGCCGACCTTCACCGCGTCGACGCCGGCATCCAGCAGCGCACGCGCCGCTTCGCCGGTGACGATGTTGCCGGCGATCACCTGCACCTGCGGGTAGTGCTTCTTCACCCACGCGGCGCGCTCGATCACGCCCTGCGAATGGCCGTGCGCGGTGTCGACCACCAGCACGTCCACGCCGGCATCGACCAGCGCGGCCACGCGCTGCTCGGTGTCGCCGCCCACGCCCACCGCCGCGCCGACCAGCAGACGCTCGTGGCGGTCCTTGGCGGCGTTCGGGTTGTCGCGGGCCTTCTGGATGTCCTTGACGGTGATCAGACCGCGCAGCTGGAAGTCGTCGTTGACCACCAGCACCTTCTCGATGCGGTTCTGGTGCAGCAGCTGCAGCACGTCGTCCTGGCTGGCGCCTTCGCGCACGGTCACCAGCTTCTCCTGGCGCGTCATGATGTTGCGCACCGGATCGTCGTGCTTGCGCTCGAAGCGCAGGTCGCGGCTGGTGACGATGCCGACCAGCTTCTCGCCCTCCACCACCGGCACGCCTGAGATGTTGTGCGCGCGGGTGAGCTGCAGCACTTCGCGGATGGAGGTGTGCGGGCCGACGGTAATCGGGCTGCGGATGACGCCGGCCTCGAACTTCTTCACCAGGCGCACTTCGGCGGCCTGCTGCTCGGCGGTCATGTTCTTATGGATGATGCCGATGCCGCCCTGCTGGGCCATGGTGATGGCGAGGCGGGCTTCGGTGACCGTGTCCATGGCGGCGGACACGATGGGGATATTCAGCCGGAGGTTGCGGGTCAGCCGCGTGGAGGTGTCGACGTCGCGTGGGAGAACGGCCGAGTGGGCCGGAACGAGATAGACGTCGTCGTAGGTGAGAGCCTCGGCGAGGATGCGCATGCGATTTTGTCCCGCTGCAAAGAGGGAATTATACGCATCCGCCCAGGACGCCGCCAGAGCGCCACGGGTGTACGGAACGTCGCAGCGGCGGCCGCCGCCGCTCCTTCCTCAATGCACCTTGTGCGTGGCGCCGCGCGTTTCGGCCGCTTCGAGCGTGTTCTCCAGCAGCGTGGCCACGGTCATCGGGCCGACCCCGCCGGGCACCGGCGTGATCCAGCTGGCGCGTGCGGCGGCGGGCTCGAATTCCACGTCGCCGACCAGGCGGCCGTCATCCAGGCGATTGATGCCGACGTCGATCACCACCGCGCCCGGCTTGATCCAGTCGCCCTTGATCAGGCCCGGGCGGCCCACCGCGACGATCACGATGTCGGCCAGGCGGATATGGCTTTCCAGGTCGCGGGTGAACTTGTGGCAGGCGGTGGTGGTGCAACCGGCGATCAGCAGTTCCAGCAGCAGCGGGCGGCCGACATGGTTGGACACGCCCACCACCACCGCGTGCTGGCCGCGCACGGGGCGGTCGGTGTGGCCGAGCAGGGTCAGCACGCCGCGCGGCGTGCACGGGCGCAGGCCGAAGCGGCGCAGCGCCAGGCGGCCGATGTTGATGGCCTGGAAGCCGTCGACGTCCTTGGCCGGATCGATGCGGTCGACCAGCGCGTCCTCATCGATGTGCTCCGGCAACGGCGACTGCACCAGGATGCCGTGCACGGCAGGATCCGCATTGAGCCGGTCGATCAGCGCGAACAGTTCTTCCTGCGTGGTACTGGCCGGCAGGTCGTAGCCGAAGGACTGGAAGCCGACCTGCTTGCAGGCAGCGCGCTTGTTGCGCACGTAGACGGCGGACGCGGCGTCGTCGCCGACCAGCACCACCGCCAGGCCCGGCTCGGCCAGCCCCTGCGCCTTGCGTTCGGCCACGCGGCGGCCGATGCGGTCGAGCAGCTCCTTGGCGATGCGTTTGCCGTCGATGATCCGTGCGCTCATGGTGTCTGCCCGCCTGCAAAGATGCCTATTATCCGGGCTCGCCCGTAACCGCACAAACCGCCTATGTCTCAGGACGACGCTCCCTGGCCTTCCTTCGCGCTGCCCGCCGGCTCGCTGCGCGTGCGCCCATGGCAACCGGAGGATGCCGACGCGCTGTACGTCGCCGCCGGCGAATCGATCGAGAGCGTGGGCCGCTGGCTGCCGTGGTGCCGCGAGGGTTATGCGCGCCAGGACAGCGTGGCCTGGATCGCGCACACCCAGGCCTGCTGGCAGCTGGAAGAGCTGTTCGCCTTCGCCATCGTCGACGAGAGCGACGGCAGCGTGGCCGGCGGCGTGGGGCTGAACCAATTCAACCGGCAGCATCGCAGCGCCAACCTGGGCTACTGGGTGCGGCAGTCGCGGCAGGGCTTTGGGATCGCGCCGCGCGCGGTGCCGGCGGTGGCGCGCTTCGGCTTCGAGTCGCTGAAACTGGTGCGGGTGGAGATCGTCGCGGCGGTCGACAACCTGCCGAGCCGGCGCTGCGCCGAAAAAGCCGGCGCGCGCTTCGAAGGCATCGGGCGTCAGCGGCTGCTGATCGGTGAGAGCGCCATCGATGCCGCGGTGTACTCGCTGATTCCCGCCGACCTGACCTAGCGCCCTGCCCGCTCAGGCCGAGGCGCAAAGCTCGGCGATGTCCTCGTAACCGTGGAATACCGCTCCCTGCCCGCAACCCGGGCAGGACGGATCGCGCCGCAGCCGCGTCTCGCGAAAACGCATGGTCAAGGCGTCGACGTGCAACAGGCGGCCCGAAAGGGTCTCGCCCAGCTCCAGGATCAGCTTCAGCGCCTCGGTGGCCTGCAGCAGGCCGATCAGGCCGGGCAGCACGCCGAGCACGCCGGCTTCGCTGCAGTTGGGCGCCTCCGCCGCGGAGGGCGGCTCGGGGAACAGGCAGCGGTAGCACGGCGCGTCGTCGCGGCGCGGATCGAACACGCTGACCTGGCCGGTGAACCGTTCCACCGCGCCGTAGACCATCGGCAGGCCCAGCCGGCGCGACGCTGCGGCGACGAGATAGCGCGCGGGGAAATTGTCGGCGCCGTCGATGACCAGGTCGTGATCCGCCAGCAGGCGTTCCACGTTGTCCGCGCGCAGGCGTTCCTCGCGGGTCTCGATGCGCACGCGCGGGTTGAGCGCGTTCAGCGCGAGCCGCGCCGATTCGGTCTTGGCCATGCCCACGCGGGCGTCGGCGTGGATCACCTGGCGATGCAGGTTGGAGCGCTCCACGCGATCGTCGTCGATCAGGGTGAGCTGCCCCACGCCAGCCGCGGCCAGATACAGCGCGGCCGGCGCGCCCAGTCCGCCCGCGCCGAGCAGCACGATTCTCGCCGCACCCAGCTTCGCCTGCCCCGCTTCGCCCACCTGCGGCAGGCGCAGCTGGCGCGAATAGCGTTCGGCGGCGTCGGCGTCGAGCGCGCCGGTGACGATGGGCAGGCCTTCGGCCTTCCAGCGGTTGAAGCCGCCAGCCACCGAGGACACCTGCCGATAACCCATGCGCTGCAGTGCCTCGGCCGCCAGCAGCGAGCGCTGGCCGCTGCCGCAGAGGGCGAGGATGGGACGGTCGCGGTTCGCTTCCGTCTGCTCGATACGCAGTTCCAGGAAGCCGCGCGAAAGACCCAGCGCACCGGCAGGCGTGCCGTCGGCGCGTTCGTGGTCTTCGCGTACGTCGATCAGCAGCGCACCGCCTGCCTGCCGGGTGAGCGCTTCCGCCGGGGCGATCTCCGGCACCTGCTGGCGCAGCTGCGCGAGCCAGCTCTCGCGATTGAATGACTCGGTCATGCGGGGAGTTTAGGACGATCCGGCGAGGGGTGCGCGATAAGCGACACCTTCCACTTCCTCGTCATTCCGGCGCAGGCCGGAATCCAGTGGCGACAACGTCTCCTGCAGGCTTTTCACCGGCGGGCGGCCTGCGCTTCCGGGCAAAAAGCCACGGGGGCCGTCGCCCTATCCAACACTCTCGTTACTGGATTCCGGCCTGCGCCGGAATGACGGCTCTTGGTCGCGTCTGCGCCAGTCCGAGCGACTCAGCGCTTGCGCTTCTTCATCTCGCGGATCATGCGCTGGCGCTTGCGCTGCTGACCTTCGGTCAGCACGTTCTTCTTGCCGGCGTACGGGTTCTCGCCGTCGCGGAATTCGATGCGCACCGGCGTGCCTTCCAGCTTGAAGCGCTTGCGGAAGAAGTTCTCGAGATAACGGCGATAAGCCGGCGCGATGTGCTTGGTGCGGCTGCCGTGGATCACGATGGTCGGCGGATTGCTGCCGCCCGGATGGGCGAAGCGCAGCTTCGGCGCGTGGCCACGCACCAGCGGCGGCTGGTAGCCCTCGTAGGCGCGCTCCAGCGTGCGGGTGAGTTCGGAGGAACCGATCTCCCGGTTGGCGGCGTCGTGCGCGCGCACGATCGCGCGCATCAGCTCGCGCAGGCCGGAGCCGTGCAGCGCGGAGATGAATACGTTCTTGGCCCAGTCCACGAACTGCAGGCGGCGCTCCAGGGCGCGCTCGCATTGCTCGCGCTGGTACTGGTCCATGCCGTCCCATTTGTTGACGGCGATCACCAGCGCCCTGCCCTCGTCCACGGCATGGCCGATCAGGTGGAGATCCTGGTCGGCCAGGTTCTCGCGCGCGTCGATCATCACCACCACCACCTGGGCGGCGGCGATCGACTGCAGCGTCTTGATGACGCTGAATTTCTCCACCGCTTCTTCGACGCGCGCCTTACGGCGCACGCCGGCGGTGTCGATCAGCACGTAGCGGCGGCCGTCGCGTTCCAGCGGTACGCGGATCGGATCGCGCGTGGTGCCGGCGACGCTGGAGACGATCAGGCGCTCTTCGCCGAGCAGGCGGTTGATCAGGGTCGACTTGCCGGCATTGGGGCGGCCGACGATGGCCACGCGGATGGCGCCGGCATCCTCGGGCGCCAGTTCCTCGTGCGCGTCTTCCGCCAGCAGCGGCAGCACGTGGCGCACCAGGTCGTCGGTGCCGCGGTTGTGCGCAGCCGACAGCGGCAGCGTGGAAGAAAGACCGAAGGTGGCGAACTCGGCCAGCGCGTTCTGCAGGTCGAGGCCGTCGGTCTTGTTGACCGCGGCGATGATCGGCTTGCCGCTGCGGCGCAGGTCGTCGAGGATCGCGCGATCCTGCGGCAGTACGCCATCGCGCGCATCGAGCACGAACACCAGCACCTGGGCTTCCTCGATGGCGAGGCGGACCTGCTGCGCGGTAAGCGCATCCAGGCCCTCCTCGACGCCGGAAAGACCGCCGGTGTCGACCACCACGAACGGACGCTCGCCGGTGCGGCAGACGCCGTAGTGGCGGTCGCGGGTGACGCCCGGCATGTCGGCCACCAGGGCGTCACGGCTGCGCGTCATGGCATTGAACAGGGTCGACTTACCGACGTTGGGACGGCCGACCAGGGCGACGACGGGCAGCATCAGGGGAACAACCTTCTTGCCGGATCAGTGGCCGCCGAGGCGGTAGGCGCCGATGCGGCCCTTCACGTCCTCGACGTACACGGTATCGCCCACCACCAGTGGCTGGGCGCGGATCGGCTTCTTCGACAGGCGCTCGCGCGCGGCCAGCGCGCCGTCGCTGGTCTGCAGCCAGTGCACGTAGCCCTCGCTGTCGGCGGCGACCACGTAGTTGCCCTGCACCGAAGGCGCGGTGAGCCAGCGGTACTTGAGCTTGTCGTTCTTCCACATGTCGGCGCCGCCGCTCTTGTCGAACGCCCACACCTGGGAGTCTTCGTTCACCCCGTACAGCGCGTTGCCGGCGACATCGACCGAGGTGAAGGTGGAGAACGGGCGCGACCACAGCGGGCGGCCGCTGGGGCCGTCCACGGCGACGAGGTTGCCGTGATAGGCGGCGCCGTACAGCGTGCTGCCGTCGAGCACGATCACGCCGTCGGCGTCGTTCAGGCGGTCGATCTCGGTGCGGCCTTCGCCGCTGGCCATGTTCTGCTCCCACAGCTTCTCGCCGTTGTCCAGGCGCAGGGCGACCAGCTTGCCGTTGTCGCTGCCGAAGAAGATCACGCCGTTGGCGGCCAGCAGCGGACCGTTGCCGCGCAGGCTCAGCAGCGGGACATTGCCCTGGTCGTAGGCCCAGCGGCGTTCGCCGGAGCTGCTGTCCAGGCCGTAGAGGCGGCCGTCGCCGGTGCGCACGATCACCAGGCCGCCGACCACGGCGGGCGCGGCCAGCACTTCGGAGCTGAGCGTGGATTCCCAGCGCGGCGAACCGTCCTTGGCGTTGATGCCGTAGACGTGGCCGTCGAGCGTACCGATCGCCAGCAGGTCGCCGGACACGCCCGGACCGCCGGCATAGAAAGCGTCCTTGCGCTTCTTGTCGCCCCAGCCGAACCAGCCCTTGGTGCTGGAGCTCTTGGACCACAGGGTCTTGCCGCTGCTGGCGTCCAGCGCTTCGATCTTGCCGTCGGTGCTGGCTACGTAGAGCACGCCGTCGGCGAAGGCCGGACGCAGGCGCAGGCCGGATTCACCGGCGCCCTTGCCGACGCTGCTGGTCCACAGGCGGCTGACCTGCGCGGTCGGCTTGAAGTCCTTGTCGAGCGGCGTGGGCGGCTGGACGTTTTCCTTCTTGAAGGAATGGCAGCCGGCCAGGGTCGCCATCGACACCAGACCGACCAGCAAAGCTCGTTTCATCACACCAGCTTTCATGCACCCTGCTTCCCGGCCACGGCCAGATTGTCGAGTTTCAACTGCAAGGCGCCGCTCTGCGGCGCACCCTCGCCCAGCGCGGCCTTGGCGGCCTCGTAGGCCTTGCGCGCGTCATCCGGGCGACCAAGCTTGACCAGGGCATCGCCGCGTAGTTCCTGGCTCAGGCCTTCGTAGTTCTTCGCGCCCATGCGGTCGAGCGTGGCCACCGCGTCGGCGGCCTTGTCCTGCGCCAGCTGCACCTGCGCGATGCGCAGCTGCATCAGTGCCTTCAGGTTCGGATCGGCGGCGTGGCTCTCGGCCCAGTTGAGCGAGACCAGCGCCTTGTCCAGCTGCTTGGCACCGACCTGGCGCACCGCGCGGTCGCCGGCGGCGAACACCGCGTACGGCGATTCGGCGTAATCCTTGAACAGCTGCTCGGTGAACGTGTCGGCCTGGTCGTTCTTGCCGGCGGCGATCGCGTTCTGCACCTGCTGGTAGAGCTGCGACGCCTGACTCTCGCGGCCGGCCTTGTGGTTGTTCCACTGCTGCCAGCCGAAGATGCCGACCAGGCCGATCGCGACGCCGACTACGATCGAAAGACCGTTCTGGCGCAACCACTTCTGTACGCGTTCGCCCTGCTCGTAGTCGTCGTAGACTTCAAATGCCATGCAATCACCCTTGAAGGGAACGGATGCCGCCGGAGGGCGCGGCGACCTTCCTGGCGCGAGAAAAATTGGAACGAACCCGGCCCGACGCTGCCGTCGAGCGGGCAAAGGACAAGCATAACCGATCGCACCCTGCCGCGTGGATCGCTCCGCCCGCGGACGCGGCGTCGCGCGTTCAGGCGCGACCCGCGGAACGCCGGATCAGACGCCGGCCGGCGTCGCCTTGCCGTCGCGCAGGTCTACCTTGAAATGCGCCACGTTGGCGCGGCGGTAGCTGTCCAGCGCGACCGGCTGGCCGTCGACCATGACCTGCGCGCCGGTGGCGTTGCCGATGCGCACGGTCACCGGCTTGTCGCTGCGGTAGGTCTTGTTGGTGCCCGCCGGCAGCAAGCCGTATTCCAGGCGCGAACCGTCCTGCGCGACGACTTCGACCCAGCTGGCGTTGGCCAGCTCGAGGGTGAGGCTGTGCGCGCCCTCGCCCACCGGCGCGGGCTTGGCCGCTTCCTTGGGCTGGGCGTTGTCGCCGCTGCCGAGATTCGGGAACGGCGTCATCGAGGCGAGCAGCGGCTGTTCCTGCTGCTCGGCCGACGGCTCCGCCGGCCTGGGCACGGCCGGCAGCGGCGCATTGCCGGCCGGTGCGTTCGCGCCGGCCACGCTGCCTGCGGCTGCGGGCAGGTCGCCCTGCGCCACCGGCTTGGCGTCCAGCGGCGCGAGATGGCTGACGTCGCGATCGAGCGTGCCGCGCACGCCCAGCCAGATGGTCGGCACCACGATGGCCGCGGTGAGCACCACGTAGGTGGCCGCGCGCGCGTAGCGCTCGAGCAGATAGCGCGAGTGGGAGATGCCGCCGGTGGCCACCAGCGCCGGCTGCACCGGCGTCAGGCGCGCGAGTTCGGCCTGCAGGGCCGCCTCTTCCACGCCGACGTGGCGGCCGTACTTGGTCAGGTAACCGGCCAGGTAGACCTGGTAGTCGATGCCGGCGTAGTCGCCGCTTTCGAGCTGGCGCAGTACGCGCAGCGGCAGGCGCAGGGCCTGGCCGCAGCTCTCGACGTCCCATCCTCGGGCCTCGCGTGCGGCGCGCAGGCGCGCGCCGAAATTGTCCATCATGGCGGTCGCCCCCTGCGCGCTCGCGTCGAACAGACCCTGATCCCCGGCCTCCGGACCGGTCGGCTGTGACTGCATGGATGTCATTGGCTTGCGGTTGAGTCGATGGCGCGTGCCTGCTCCGAATCCGGGAACTGGCTCTGCAATCGCCTGCTGTAATTGCGGGCAGCGTCCTTGTTGCCCAGTCGGAGTTCGATGTCGTGGCCGAGCTTGAGCCCGGCCGGCGAAGGCTGTTCCAGCGCGTCGTAGCGCTGCAGGAAAGCCCGCGCGCGGAACGCGTCGTTCTGCTGGAACAGCAGCGAAGAGATCCGCAGCAGCGCTTCGGCGTTCTGCGGATCGAGCGCGATCGCCTTGCGATAGTCCTCTTCGGCGGCGGCCACGTCGCCGCCACCGGATTCCACGCAGCGCCCGGCATTGGTCCAGGCCAGCGCCGGGGTCTGGTAGAAGGGATCGGTGACCGCCTTCTGGAAGTACTGCGCCGCCTCGGTTCCGCGTCCCGTCTTGCACAGGAAGGCGCCGAGGTTGTTGTTGGTGTCGCCCTTGTCCGGCGCCAGCGCAACCGCCTTGCGGTAATGCTTTTCCGCTTCGGCCTGGTTGCCGATGCGTTCGTCCAGCACCGCCATCACGGTGTGCGCCGGCACGAAGTTCGGATCGAAGCTCAGCGCCTTGTTGAGCTTGGTCAGGGCGCCCTGCAGGTCGCCGTTCTGCATGTACGACTGCGCCAGCTCGGTATGCACGCGGGCGCCTTCCTGGGCGTTGTCGCTCTTGGCCACGCGCGGATTGGGCCCCGGGTCGGTGCCGGTGGTCGTGCAGGCTGTCAGCGCGGCAGCCAGGCAGGCGGCCAGCAGGATCCGATCAAGCCGCATGACTCGCGCCCTCGTCCAGTCGTTTGCGAAATTCGGCCTGGCGCCGCGTGCGGTCCAGCACCTGTCCCTTCAGCTGGCCGCAGGCCGCATCGATGTCGTCGCCGCGGGTGCGGCGCAGCATCGTGAGGATGTTGGCGTTGAGCAGCTGGGTCTGGAAGGCGCGGATCGTGTCGGCGTCGGAGCGCTCGAAGCGTGTGCCGGGGAAAGGATTGAAGGGAATCAGGTTGACCTTGCAGTTGGGCAGCCTGCGCATCAGCTTGATCAGCTGGCGGGCGTGCTCGGGCTGGTCGTTGACGCCCTTCATCAAGGTGTATTCGAAGGTGATCGAGGTGCGCGGCTTGCGCTCCAGCCAGCGCTTGCAGGCACCGAGCAGTTCCTCGATCGGATAGCGCTTGTTGAGCGGCACCAGTTCGGTGCGCAGCTCGTCGTTGGCGGCGTGCAGCGACACGGCCAGCGACACGTCGATGGCCTCGGACAGCTTGTCGATCATCGGCACCATGCCGGCGGTCGACAGCGTCACGCGCTTGGAGGCCAGGCCGAAGCCCAGGTCGTCGCGCATCAGGCTCATCGCCTTGACCACGTTGTCGAAGTTCAGCAGCGGCTCGCCCATGCCCATCATCACCACGTTGGTGATGCGGCGGTTCTGGTGCGTGACATTGCCCAGGTACTTAGCCGCCACCCACATCTGCCCGATGATCTCGGACGTGGCCAGGTTGCGGTTGAAGCCCTGCGTGGCGGTGGAGCAGAACTGGCAGTTGAGGCCGCAGCCCACCTGCGAGGACACGCACAGCGTGCCGCGGGTGGGCTCGGGGATGTACACCGCCTCGACCGCATTGCCGCCGTCCATGCCCAGCAGCCACTTGTGCGTGCCGTCGGCGGCGCCCTTGTCGAACATGGTCTTGGGCGGGCCGATATAGCAGGACGCTTCGAGCTTGGTGCGCAGCGCCTTGCCGACGTCGGTCATGTTCTCGAAGTTGTCTTCCAGGCGGTGGTAGATCCACTTCATCACCTGCTCGGCGCGATAAGGCTTCTCGCCGAGCCGGGCGAAGAAATCGCGCAGCCCCTGGCGATCGAAATCGAGCAGGTTGACCTTCTCGGCGGATGGAATGGAAACGGCCTGGTTCATCGTCTTCGGGAAAGCGCGGCCGCGGTGGCCGCGTGACAGGCGGCGCCCCTGCGGGCGCCGCGGTGGATTACCTGGAATGCACTTCGGTCTCGGCGAAGAAATACGCGATCTCGACCTTCGCAGTCTCTGCCGCATCCGAGCCGTGCACCGCATTCGCATCAATCGAGTCCGCGAAATCGGCGCGGATGGTACCGGGCGCGGCTTCCTTCGGATTGGTGGCGCCCATCAGCTCGCGGTGCTTGAGGACCGCGTTGTCGCCTTCCAGCACCTGGATCATCACCGGGCCGGAGATCATGAACTCGACCAGCGCCTTGAAGAACGGACGCTCCTTGTGGACGGCGTAGAAGCCTTCGGCTTCCTGGCGCGACAGCTGCTTCTGCTTCGCGGCGACGACCTTGAGGCCAGCCTTCTCGAAACGGGCATAGATTTCGCCGATGACGTTCTTGGCGACGGCGTCGGGCTTGATGATCGAAAGGGTGCGCTCCAGCGCCATGAGTAGTCTGCTCCGGAAAAACTGGTATCTGAGTGGGCGGCCTGGCAACTAGCCAGCAAAGTAGGCCAAATCCTACGAGGATTAGCGGATTTAGCTCACGAAAGTCTGACAGATTCTAACTGATACGCAAGCCGGGCGTCGGGCGTTGTAAACGATCGTTTGACTCCGGGGATTCGTCCCCCGTATGCTCAAACGATCGTTTGATTCGTGCCCGTACCCACCAAGGGACCGCCCGCTTGCAGACCTCGCCGCACACGACCAAGGAACGCATCCTGACCGCCGCCGAGGAGCTGTTCGCCCGGCACGGCTTCGATGGCGCCTCCCTGCGCCAGCTGACTGCCGCCGCGGGGGTCAACCTGGCTGCCGTCAACTATCACTTCGGCAGCAAGGACCGCCTGATCGAAGAGGTCTTCCGCCGCCGCCTGGACCAGCTCAACGGCCACCGCATGACGGCGCTGTCGCGCATCGCCGGGCAGCCGCAGACCACCCTGGAGGACGTCCTGGCGGCCTTCATCAAGCCGGCGCTGGAGCTGTCCCACGAGGGCAGCGGCTCGCTGTTCATGCGCGTGCTGGCGCGGGCCTTCGCCGAACACGACGACACCCTGCGCCGCTTCCTGTCGGAGAACTACGGCCACGTCATGCGCCAGTTCACGGTCGAGTTCGCCCGCCTGCTGCCCGACCTCAGCAAGGAAGAGCTGTACTGGCGGGTCGACCTGGTCACCGGCGCGCTGACCCATGCGATGTCCGGCTTCGGCATGATCCAGCGCAAAAGCGATGTCACCGAGCGCATGCATCGCGAGCAGACGGCGGAACACCTGATCCGCTTCGCGGCCGCCGGCCTCAACGCTCCTTAGATTTTTCTTCAGAGGCCGGCGACGGCCTCTTTCGCGTTTCAACACCCCTCAGTGTCCGTACCACGGAGAAGCCAATGACCGCTCAAATTGCATCGACACCGGTCGCATCGAAACTGCGCATCCGCAAGGCCGCGGTGCTCGGCGCCGGCGTCATGGGCGCGCAGATCGCCGCGCACCTGACCAATGCCAACGTCGAGACCGTGCTGTTCGATCTGCCCGCGAAGGAAGGCCCCAAGAGCGGCATCGCCCTGAAGGCGATCGAGAACCTCAAGAAGCTCTCCCCCGCTCCGCTGGCCGACGGCAGCCGCGCCGCCGCGATCATTCCGGCCAACTACGACGACGATCTGGAGCACCTCAAGGACGTCGACCTGGTGATCGAGGCGATCGCCGAGCGGATGGACTGGAAACTGGATCTCTACAAGAAGATCGCGCCCTACGTCGCGCCGCACGCGGTGCTGGCCAGCAACACCTCGGGCCTGTCGATCAACGGCCTGGCCGAAGCGCTGCCGGAGGAAATGCGCCACCGCTTCACCGGCGTGCATTTCTTCAATCCGCCGCGCTACATGCACCTGGTCGAGCTGATCCCGACCCGCCTCACCGAAGCCAAGGTGCTCGAAGGCCTCGAAGCCTTCCTCACCACCGTGGTCGGCAAGGGCGTGGTGTACGCCAAGGACACGCCGAACTTCATCGGCAACCGCATCGGCGTGTTCTCGATGCTCGCCACCATGCACCACACCGAGCAGTTCAAGCTCGGCTTCGACGTGGTCGACGCACTCACCGGCCCGGCCGTGGGCCGTCCCAAGAGCGCCACCTACCGCACCGCCGACGTGGTCGGCCTGGACACCATGGCGCACGTGATCAAGACCATGGCCGATACGCTGGCCGACGATCCGTGGCACCAGTACTTCAAGGCGCCGGCATGGCTGCAGGGCCTGATCGAACAGGGCGCGCTGGGCCAGAAGACCGGCGCCGGCTTCTATCGCAAGGCCGGCAAGGACATCGTCGTACTCGACGTGGCCAAGCGCGACTACCGCGCCTCGGAGCAGCAGGCTTCCGACGAAGTGGCCGCGATCCTCGCCATCAAGGACCCGGCCGAGAAGTTCGCCAAGCTGCGCGCGTCGAGCGATCCGCAGGCGCAGTTCCTGTGGGCGACCTTCCGCGATCTGTTCCACTACACGGCGTATCACCTGGCCGATATCGCCGATACCGCGCGCGACGTCGACTTCGCCATCCGCTGGGGCTACGGCTGGAAGCTCGGTCCGTTCGAGACCTGGCAGGCCGCCGGCTGGCAGCAGGTGGCGACGTGGATCGGGGAAGACATCGCCGCCGGCAAGGCCATGAGTTCGGCGCCGCTGCCGAAGTGGGTCACCGACGGCCGCAGCGGCGTGCATGGCAAGAGCGGTTCGTACTCGGCCAGCGCCAACGCCGACAAGCCGCGTTCGCAGCATCCGGTCTACCGGCGCCAGCTGTTCCCCGATCCGATCCTGGGCGAGAAGTTCGACCAGGGCAGCACCGTGTGGGAGAACGACGGCGTGCGCCTGTGGACGCTGGGCGACGACGGCGTGGGCATCATCTCGTTCAAGACCAAGATGAATACGGTCAACGACCAGGTGCTCGACGGCATCCAGCAGGCGATCGACGTGGCCGAGCAGCAGCTCAAGGCCGTGGTCATCTGGCAGACGGGCGAACCGTTCTCCGCCGGTGCGGATCTGAAGGGCGCGCTGGGTCTGCTGCAGGCCGGCAAGCTGGGCGACTTCGAGGCGATGGTGGCCAACTTCCAGCGCACCAGCATGCGCATCAAGCACTCGCTGGTGCCGGTGGTGTCGGCCGTGCGTGGCCTGGCCCTGGGCGGCGGCTGCGAATTCCAGATGCATTCGGCGCGCACCGTCGCGGCGCTGGAAAGCTATATCGGCCTGGTCGAGGCGGGCGTCGGCCTGCTGCCGGCCGGCGGCGGCCTGCACGAGCTGGCGATCCGCGCGGCGCAGGCCAATCCGGCCGATCCGTTCGAGGCGCTGAAGAAGGTGTTCGAGACGGTGGCGATGGCCAAGGTTTCCGGCAGCGCGCTGGAAGCGAAGCAGCTGGGCCTGCTGCGCGACAGCGACGTGGTGGTGTTCAACGCCTACGAGCTGCTCCATGTGGCCAAGCAGGTGGCCGGCGCGCTGGCCGAGAGCGGCTACCGCCCGCCGCTGCCGGCGCGCAGCATCCCGGTCGCCGGCGACGTCGGCACCGCCACCTTCCGCGCCTCGCTGGCCAATATACAGGCCGGCTACTTCGTCTCCGAGCACGACGTGGCGATCGCCACGCGCATCGCCGACACGCTGTGCGGCGGCGCGATCGAGCGCGGCTCGCAGGTCGACGAGGAATGGCTGCTGCAACTGGAGCGCAAGCACTTCGTGGAACTGGCGCAGACGGAAAAGACGCAGGCGCGCATCGCCCACACGATGACCACCGGCAAGCCGCTGCGCAATTGACGCCGCCGCTTCCGCCAACGACTCATCCAAACCCATACGGCGTCGCCGCGCATCGCGCGACGCCACGGAGCAAAAGACCATGAGCAAGCAAGTGCAAGACGCCTACATCGTCGCCGCCACCCGTACCCCGGTCGGCAAGGCGCCGCGCGGCGTGTTCCGCAACACGCGTCCCGACGACATGCTGGCCCACGTGATCCGCGCCGTGATGGCGCAGGCGCCGGGCATCGACGCGCACCGCATCGGCGACGTGATCGTCGGCTGCGCCATGCCCGAGGCCGAGCAAGGCATGAACGTGGCGCGCATCGGCCTGCTGCTGGCCGGCCTGCCGGACACCGTGCCGGGCGTCACCGTCAACCGCTTCTGCTCGTCGGGCGTGCAGGCCATCGCGCAGGCCGCCGACCGCATCCGCCTGGGCGAGGCCGACCTGATGATCGCCGCCGGCACCGAGAGCATGAGCATGGTGCCGATGATGGGCCACAAGGTGGCGATGAATCCCGGCATCTTCGATAACGAGCACATCGGCATCGCCTACGGCATGGGCATCACCGCCGAGAACGTGGCCAAGCAGTGGAAGATCAGCCGCGAAGAACAGGATACTTTCGCCGCCGCCAGCCACGAGCGTGCGCTGGCCGCGATCAAGGCCGGCGAGTTCAAGGACGAGATCACCCCGTTCAAGCTCGACGACCATTATCCGGACCTGGCCACGCGCTCGATCAAGACGGATAGCCGTCTGATCGACACCGACGAAGGCCCGCGCCCGGGCAGCACGGTCGAAGTGCTGGGCAAGCTGAAGCCGGTGTTCCGCAACGGCCAGTTCGGCGGCTCGGTGACCGCGGGCAATTCCTCGCAGACCTCCGACGGCGCCGGCGCGGTGCTGCTGGCCAGCGAGGCGGCGATCAAGGAATACGGCCTGACGCCGATCGCCCGCTTCGTCAGCTACTCGGTGGCCGGCGTGCGCCCGGACATCATGGGCATCGGCCCGAAGGAAGCGATCCCGAAGGCGCTCAAGCAGGCCGGCATGACCCAGGACCAGCTGGACTGGATCGAGCTCAACGAAGCCTTCGCCGCGCAGTCGCTGGCGGTGATCAAGGACCTGGGCCTGGATCCGTCGAAGATCAATCCGCTGGGCGGCGCCATCGCGCTCGGCCATCCGCTCGGCGCCACCGGCGCGATCCGCGCCGCCACCCTGGTGCACGGCATGCGTCGCCGCAAGCAGAAGTACGGCATGGTGACCATGTGCATCGGCACCGGCATGGGCGCGGCGGGAATCTTCGAGTCGCTCTGAGCTGCAAGCGCCGTTCGACAGAAAAAGCGCCGCCCTTGAGCGGCGCTTTTTTTGTGGCGCTCAGTCGTACTCGCGCCGTGAGCAGTCCCATAAGGCAAAACCGGCGATAGCCACACCGGCGACCAGACCGGCGACGAGCACGAACCACAGATGCACGCCGTCGCGAAGGAACACCTGCACGGGCATCGACCAGGGAAACCAGTGGCCCAGACGATCGGACTGCCCGATCAGGAAGCCGGACACCATGCCGGCCGTGCCGACCGACACCGCCACGGTGAAGCTCTGCCAGCGCAGCGCCACCCAGCCCTGCAAGGCCATCAACGCCCCCGCAGCAACGATGGCCAGCGCGCGGCTGACGAGCCATGCCCAAGGCGGCGAACCGGTCAGGCCCTGGGCGGGATTCAACTGCATGATCACCCAGCCAACCAGCGGCGTGGCCACGGCAAGCAGCAGCGTGGACGCCGCCACCATCGCCATCAGCATGCAGAGCTTGGCCATGAAGTGCGTGCGCCGAGGCACCGGCAACGCCAGCAGATGCTTCCATTGGTGATGGCCATGCTCCAGCCCGGCAAGCAATGCCGCCTGCAGAGTGATGAACAGCGGCAGCATCAGGAACAACCACAGCGTGAACATGCCCTGGCAGAAATGCTTCCAGGCCGCCATCGGATCGGTCGGCCCCGGCGGCGGCACGTGAGCAAAACCCAATTGCACCAGCGACAGCAGCAGGATCACTCCCGGCGCCAATGGCACCATCCAGGCCGCCAGCGTGTGCCGCAGCTTGATCCTTTCGGCGCGCAGCGCCCGTACCAAAGCGCTCATGTCCGCGCCTCCTGTCCGGTCAGTTCGAAAAACAGCGTTTCCAGCGAATGTGGGCGGCGCCCAAACGCATGGATCGCGTGGCCGCGCTCGATCAGGCAGCGGTTGATTTCGTGATCGGCGCGACGCGGCGCCGGGACGCTGACGGTGCCTTCGTCCAGCAGCTGCGGCTGTTCGCCCAGATGGGCCAGGCTGTCGCACACCGCGCGCGCATCGCCGCAACGGATCGCGAGCGGATCGCCATGGCGGCGACGCAGGCTCTCCTGCGTGCCCTGGAACAGCAGTTGTCCCTGGTGCAGCACGCCGACATGGCTGGCGATCTGCTCCACTTCGGACAGCAGGTGACTGCTGAGGAATATCGTGATGCCCCGCTCGCCGGCCAGGCGCAACAGCAGCGCGCGCAGCTCCACGATGCCGGCCGGATCCAGCCCGTTGGTCGGTTCGTCCAGCACCAGCAGGCGCGGCCGGCGCATCAGGGCCAGCGCGATACCCAGGCGCTGGCGCATGCCCAACGAATATTCGCGAACGCGGCGCTCCGCGTCGGCCGTCAATCCGACCAGTGCCAGCGCCTCGTCGATGCTTGCCGTCTCGCCATCGAGCAGCAGCCGGGTGGCTTCCAGGTTGTCGCGGCCGGACAGATGCGGATAGAGCGACGGTGTCTCCACCATCGAACCCACCTCGCTCAGCGGCGCGCGGCGCGTCCAGGACAGCGGCTCGCCGAACAGGCGAATCTCCCCCGCCTCCTCGCGCAACAGCGCGAGCAACAAGCGGATGGTGGTGGTCTTGCCTGCGCCGTTCGGCCCCAGGAAGCCATAGACACTGCCCGCCGGTACTTCCAGCGCCAGGTCGGTGACGCCGTGACGTCCGTCGAAACGGCGCGTCAGTCCTCGTGTCTGTATCGCCAGCATGCCACGTCCTCCATGTCGCGCTATGTGCTCATCCATCAAGCCAAACACGCGAGCGCGGGACAATAGGCGCCAAGGCACCCTGACCTTCGACAGGGCTGCGCAAGAACCCGCGCGGCGAACGCAAGAACCGGAGTGTCGCCACGCATCGCGCAACCTAAGCTGGCTTCACCCTCGAACCAGGAGCCACGCCATGAACTGCGCAATCAAGATGAAAGAACACATCGACGCCACGCTGCGCGATCCGCGCTGGACGCAGATGCGCAACCGCGACAAGAGCGCGGACGGATCGTTCTGGTATTCGGTGCGCACGACCGGCGTGTACTGCAAACCCTCATGCGCGGCGCGGCCGGCGCGACCGGAGAACGTCGCGTTCCACCACAGCCGCGAAGACGCCGAGCGCGCCGGCTTCCGCCCTTGCGCGCGCTGCCATCCGGAGCGCGCGCGCGAAACCTTGCGCTATGGCATCGGCACGTCGCCGCTGGGCCTGCTGCTGGTGGCGCAGAGCGAGCACGGCGTGTGCGCGATCCTGTTCGGCGAGAACGCGAAAACGCTTGAGGCCGATCTGCATCGCCGCTTCCCGCACACGGAGCTGTCGCGCGACGACGCTGCGCTGGCGGCGACGCTCGCCCAGGCCTGCGCGCTGATCGAACATCCGGACACGGCGTTCCACGCCATGCTTGACCTGCGCGGCACACCGTTCCAGCGCAACGTATGGGCAGCGCTGCGTGCGATTCCCGCCGGCGGCACGGCCAGCTACAAGGAAGTCGCCTTGCGCATCGGCATGCCCGAGGCCTCGCGCGCGGTGGCCCAGGCCTGCGGCGCCAATGCGCTGGCGGTGGCAGTGCCCTGCCATCGGGTGATCCGCGGCGACGGCGCGCTGTCCGGCTATCGCTGGGGCGTCGAACGCAAGCGCGCGCTGCTGGCGCGGGAGGCGCGGGCATGAAGGCGGCGCTGAACCTGGTGCCGGACGCGGACGCCGCGGCGACGCTCGAGCACTTCGACTGGCCGCGCGTGCTGCAGCAGCTGGATGCCCAGGGCCACGCCATGCTGCCCGGCCTGCTGACACCGGACGCCTGCGATCGCGTCGCCTCGCTGTACGACCGCCCGGCGCTGTTCCGCAGCAAGGTGACGATGGCTCGCCACGGCTTCGGCCGTGGCGAGTACCAGTACTTCGCCTATCCCCTGCCCGCACCGGTCGGCGAGCTGCGCGAGGCGCTGTACCCGCGGCTGGCGCCGCTGGCCAACCGCTGGAACGAGAGCATGGGCATCGAAGTGCGCTATCCGGAACGGCATGCCGACTTCCTGGAACGCTGCCATCGCGCCGGCCAGCTGCGCCCCACGCCGCTGCTGCTGCGCTACGGCGCCGGCGACTACAACTGCCTGCACCAGGATCTCTACGGCGAGCAGGTGTTTCCGCTGCAGGTCGCGGTGCTGCTGTCCGAGCCGTGGCGCGATTTCAGCGGCGGCGAATTCGTGCTCACCGAGCAGCGGCCGCGCATGCAGTCGCGCCCGCACGTGGTGCCGCTATGCCAGGGCGATGCGGTGATCTTCGCCGTGCACCATCGTCCCGTGCGCGGCAGCCGCGGCAGCTACCGGGTGAACCTGCGCCATGGCGTGAGCGAGCTGCGCTCGGGACGGCGCCACACGCTGGGCCTCATCTTCCACGACGCGACATGAGCCTCAGGCCGGCGGCTCCTGCCCGCCCGTCGCCGCGCGCGGCAGGTGCCAGCCGTAGCGGATCGCCATGAAGCGCAGGCCGAAGCACACCGCCGCGCCAGCCAGGGTGGACACGGCGGGCGGCACCTGCAGCAGGTCGCCCGCCACCACGATGGCGGCGCCGGCCAGGGCGGCCACCGCGTAGAGGTCCGCGCGCAGCACGGTCGGAATCTGCGTGACTAGCACGTCGCGCAGGATGCCGCCGCCCACGCCGGTGAGCATGCCCAGCAGCGCCGCCATCGCGGGATTGAGCCCATGCGCCAGCGCCTTCTGCGCACCGGCCACGGCGAACAGCGCCAGGCCGGCGGCGTCGGACAGCTGCACCGGGTTTTTCAGCCGCTCGATCAAGGCGTAGCGGTAGAAGGTGACGATGCCGGCCAGCATGGATACGGCCAGGTAGCGCCAGTCGGCGATCGCCGCCGGCGGCGTGGCGCCGATCAGCAGGTCGCGGGTGATCCCGCCGGCATTGCCCGCGGCAAAGGACAGCACCAGCACGCCGAACAGGTCGAGCTGGCGCCGCACGCCGGTGAGCGCGCCGCTGAGGGCGAACACGAAGGTGCCGAGCAGGTCGAGCACCAGTAGCAGGAAGTGGGTCATGGCCATAAATAATGGTAGGTTGGGGTGAGCCGGCGGCGAACCCCAACAGGCCCCGCACTCACCATCGCCCGTTGGGGTTCGCCTTCGGCTCACCCCAACCTACCTCAATCCACGGCGAAGGCGGATATGGCTCCCTCACACGGCATCCACGTCATCGATACCGGCTTCGTGCGTCCGCGCTTCGACGCCGCCTACCTGATCGTCGAACAGGGCCGCGGCGCCTTCGTCGACTGCGGCACCAATGCCGCCGTGCCGCGCATGCTCGAGGCGCTGGACCAGGCCGGCCTGGCGCCGGAACAGGTGGACTGGCTGATCCTCACCCACGTGCACCTGGACCATGCCGGCGGCGCCGGCGAGCTGATCGCGCAGCTGCCCAACGCCAGGGCCGTGGTGCATCCGCGCGGCGCGCGCCACCTGATCGATCCGACCCAGCTGTGGGCCGGCGCCAGCGCGGTCTACGGCGATGAGGTGATGGAGAAGACCTACGGGCGGCTGCGGCCGATTCCCGCCGAGCGCGTGGTGGAGGCGCCGGAAGGCCATATCGTCGAGCTGCAGGGACGGCCACTGCGCTGCCTGGATACGCCGGGGCACGCGCGGCATCACCTGTGCGTGTACGACGAGCAGGGCCGGGCCTGCTTCACCGGCGACACCTTCGGGCTGTCCTATCGCGAATTCGATACCGAGCGCGGTCCCTTCGCGCTGCCGACCAGCACGCCGGTGCAGTTCGAACCGGAGGCGCTGCACGAGTCGATCCGCCGCCTGGTCGCGCTGCAGCCGGAGGCCATGTACGTCACCCACTTCGGCCCCGTCGGCGATATCGAGCGGCTGGCCAAGGGCCTGCACGCGCAGATCGACGCCATGGTCAGCCTGGGGCATGCGGTGCGCGGCGAGCCGAAGGAAAAGCGCCACGAGTGGCTGAAGTGGGCGCTGACCGACCTGTATGCCGAGCGGGTGGCGGCGCATGGGTGGAAGGGGACACGCGACGAGCTGCTGGAGATCCTGGGCATGGATATCGAGCTCAATGCGCAGGGGCTGGAGGTTTGGCTGGATCGCGGCGGCTGATTCGCCACCGCCCCAGGCGCGTCACTGCCCTGAGCTCGTCACCGCCCGAAGCTCGTCACCGTCCCAAGCTCGTCATTCCGGCGCAGGCCGGAATCCAGTAGCGGGGCGCTGCATTCAGTGCGTGTCGCCTCAAGGTGCCGCTCTTGAATGTCCTCGCGACATTCGAACGTTACCGCCACTGGATTCCGGCCTGCGCCGGAATGACGAGGTTTGAAGCGTTATGGTTTAGCCGCCCGTTCTTCCTTCAGCTTCGCCTCGAACTTCATCACCGACGACTGCGCCAACGCCTTGCAGGCCTGGCGGTCGATCATCGGATCCGGCTGCTTGCCCGCGCGGTGCGCTGCTGCACGGTCGAGGAAATCGCTCATGTCCGGATGCGTGGTGATCAGCACATCGCAGGGCAGCGCCGCCACGATGTCGAAGGTCTTGCGGAAGCCGCTGACACGCTCGGGATGCGCGGGGTCGCTGTAGCGGTACACGCCATTGGTGAAGGCGGTGATGCTGTCGGCGTAGACCACGTCGAGGCAGCGGTCCTTCTCGCAGGAGCGCCAGGTCCAGGTGGTGGCGCCCGGCGTATGGCCCGGCGTGTAATGCGCGGTCACCACGATGTCGCCCACCTTCACCGTGCCGCCGTCGGCCACCACGCTGACCTTGGCCACCTTGGGGAAATGCGGCGCCTCGCCGTTCTGCGGGTCTTCCGCGTAGTCGCCGCCGGCCATCAGCTCTTCCGCGCCGTAGCGGCTGGCGTAGACAGGAGCGCCGCTGGCCGCCGCCAGCGCGGCTATGGCGCCGGCATGATCGAAATGCGCATGCGAGTTGAGAATCGCCTTGACGTCGCCGATGCGGAAACCGAGCGAGCGGATGTTCTGTTCCACCAGCCTGGCGTTCTCCGGCATGGTGCCGTCGATCAGCACGTGGCCTTGCGGCGAGGTGATCAGGATCGCACTGAGCCCATGCGTGCCGACGTACCAGGTATCGCCATAGATGCGGAACGGCTGTTCGGGCCTGGTCCAGCCGCGGTCGTCGGCGGCGGCGGCGTGAATCGAGGCGCAAGCCAATGCAGCGGCACCAGCGAAAAAAAGGTGTAGCGGATGCTTCATGATTCGTCCCCGGCGTAGGTTGGGGTGAGCGCAGCGAACCCCGACATGGCGGCGGTCATGCGGACCGGGCTGGGGTTCGCTGCGCTCACTCCAACCAACGATGCCTGCCTTGCATGGACTGGAGATGGCCTGCTCCGGGCAATGAACGGCTCATGCCATCCGCGTGCCATTCGGCACCGGGCGCTCGATCGCGGTAAGCACCACGCCCTCGTCGGTCGGAAAGCCGGTCAGCAGAAACTGCGAGCGAAATGGCCCGATCTGCTTCTCCGGGAAATTGATCACGCCGACGATCTGCCGGCCGAGCAGATCCTCCGGCGCATACAGCGCGGCGATCTGCGCGCTGGTCTTCTTCTCGCCGTAGGGACCGAAGTCGACCCATACTTTCCAGGCAGGCTTGCGCGCCTCGGGAAAAGCCTCCACCCGCGTGACCGTGCCGGCCACCAGCAGCACTTTCTCGAAGTCGCTCCAGCCGATCTGCGGCGTGTCCGGCGTGTTCTGTGTCGTCATGCTTCCAGTCTCGTCTTGAACCAGTCCCTGCCCTGGTGCCACCAGTAGCTCGCCTGCGCGGCCAGGTAGCCGGCGGGACGGTGCGCGCTGGCCAAGCCGTAGTCGGCGAACTGCTTCCAGCCCTGGTCGCGTTCGGCGATCGCCGCGGCCAGCAGCTCGCCCGCCGCGCAGGTCGGCGCCAGGCCGTGGCCGCCGAAGGCCTGCGCCCACCACAGTCCTTCGTCGCCGCCGCCGATCTGCGGCATCTGGTGGCGCGCATAACTCATCAGGCCGGACCAGGCATGGTCGATGCGCACGCCCTGCAGCGCCGGGAATACGCGCAGCAGGTCGCGCGCCAGCAGGCGGCGCACCGCCTGCGGCGAGCGGTTGCGGATGGAGATGCGGCCGCCCCACAGCAGGCGCGTATCCGGCAGCGGGCGGTAATAGTCGAAGGCGAAGCGCGTGTCGTAGATCGCGGCGCGCGTGTCCAGGCATGCGCGCAGCCGGTCGCCCAGCGGCTCGGTGGTCATCACATAGGTGGCGATCGGCAGGATGGCGCGGTCGATCGCGCGCCGCAGGCCGGCCAGGTAGCCGCCGCAGGCCAGCACCACGTGCTCGGCCAGCACCGTGCCCTGGTCGGTCTCCACGCGCCAGCGCAGGCCGTCGCGGCGCAGCTGCCAGGCGTCGGTGTGTTCGTGGATGCGCACGCCCTGCCCCGCGGCCGCGGCGGCCAGGCCGATGGCGAAGTTCAGCGGATGCAGGTGGAACGCGTTGCGCTCGTACAAGCCGTCGAAATAGCGCCTGGTATGCACGCGTTCGCGCAGCGCGTCCTGCGCCACCCACTCCCACTGCACGCCGTAGTGTTTTTCCAGCAGCGCCTGGCGCCGGCGCAGCACCGCCGGATCGCGGAACCAGTTGGCCCACAGCACGCCTTCGTCGACCAGATCGCAGGCGATGCCATAGCGCAGCACCTGCGCGCGGATGCGTTCGACCGCCGCGGTGGTGAGCCCGAACAGCGCGCGGGCGCGCTCCTCGCCGAGCTGATCCAGCAGGCTCTGCTCGCCCAGCGAGTAGCCGGCGAACACGAAGCCGCCGTTGCGGCCGGACGCGCCGAAGCCGACCTGCTCGCGCTCCAGCAGCACCACGTCGCGCACGCCGCGCTCGGCCAGTCCCAGCGCCGTATGCAGGCCGGCGAAACCGCCGCCGACGATGACCACCTTGGCCTCGGCCCGGCCGCGCAGCGCGGCATAGGGTTCGTAGGCGCTGGCGGTGGCGCGGTAATAGGAAGGGGCCGGTGGCTGCTTCATCGTTCCCATCGGAGGCAGGCTGCGCGGTACAGGCCTGGCAGCATAGCGCAGCGTCGCGGCAGGCCCGGCGTGACCCTTGGCAGGGGCACACCTTATTCCACCAGGCTGACACCGAGCGGGCGCGTGTCGCTCATGCCGCGGTCGTCGACCACGCGCACCTCGTAGTTGCCCGCCGTCGGCGGCTGCCAGAACAGCGACTGCCCCGGCGCGCTGCTGCCGACATAGGCGTCGTTGACGAACCAGTACAGCGTGCGCGTGGCGGCGTCGCCGTTGGCGCTGAAGGCGATGCGATCCTCGTCGCGCCGCTTCAGCCGCAGCGCATAGATGCTGCCGCGCAACGGCGAGGTGATGCCCGGCGGCTCGCCGACCGCCTCGCCGCCGTTGATGCAGGCCTCGTTGCGCGGCGGCGTGCGGCGCGGAATGCCGGCCTGGATGAACACCTGCTGCAGTTCGGACGGCCAGAACTCGTACACCTCCAGGTGCGTGCGCTTGCCGTCGTAGGGCGGACAGGCCGGCTGGCCGGTGGCGTCGTCGATCACCACCGGACGGTGCACCTGGCTGACCCGGATCGGCGACTTGCCCGGGATGAACCAGGTGCTGCCCTTCTGCGGACACCACTGGTTGGGCAGCTCGCCGCTGGCCAGGCAGATCGATACGCGCTTGAGGTTGGCCGGCATGTGCCGGATCGGCTCGGCCAGGCCCGGCTGCTCGGCGCGCAGCGCGTCGAGGATCTGGAAGAACAAGGGCGCGGCCGCCTCCACGCCGACGAAGGCCGGATTGCTGCTGCCGTCGAAATTGCCCACCCACACCACCAGCACGTAAGGGCCGAAGCTGCCGGCGGTCCAGGCGTCGCGGAAGCCCCACGAGGTGCCGGTCTTCCAATACACCGGCAGGCGGTTCGGCTGCGCGCCGGTGGTTTCGTCGGGACGCGGGTTCTGGCGCAGCATGTCCATCACCATGAAGCTGGCTTCCTCGCTGAGCAGGCGCGTGCCCTGCTTGGCCAAGGGATCGCCCGCCGCCAGCCGCAGCGGTTTCAGTTCGCCGCGATTGGCCAGCATCGCGTACAGGCCGGCCAGCTCCTGCATGGTCACTTCGCCGCCGCCCAGCACCAGGGCCAGGCCGTAGTGTTTTTCGCTGGCCAGGCGGCCGATGCCGGCGTCGCGCAGGAACTGGTAGAAGCTCGGGCTGCGCAGCTGCGAGGCCACCCACACCGCCGGGATGTTGCGGCTGCGCACCAGCGCCTCGGTCGCCGTCACGGGACCGAGGAAATGCCCGTCGAAGTTCTCCGGCGTGTACGGGCCGAACGAAGTGGGCACGTCGCGCAGCACGGTCTGCGGATGCAGCACGCCCTGGTCGAAGCCAAGCGCATAGATAAAAGGCTTGAGCGTCGAGCCGGGCGAGCGCCTGGCCAGCGTGCCGTTGACCTGGCCGTGGATGGACGCGTCGCCGTAGCCGGCCGAGCCGATCATCGCCTTGATCGCCATGTCGCGCGTATCGACCAGGATTGCCGCCGCGTTGCGCACGCCGCGCGACTGGTTGCGCTCGATGTAACGGCCGACCTGGCGTTCCAGGTTGTGCTGCAGATCCAGGTCCAGGGTGGTGGCGACCCGGCTGTCGGTGGCGCCGGCATCCAGCCGCCGCGCGGCGAGCAGCTGTTCCACCGCATGCGGCGCCTCGAACGGCAGGCGCGACAGCGAGCGCAGGTTGAGCGGCAGGGCGAACAGCGGCTTCAGCGCCGCATCGGCCGGATGCCTGCCTACCCAGCGTGCATACAGGCGGTTGCGCGAATCGGCCAGCTGGCGGTTGATCACGTCGAGCGCCGGCTGTTCCGCCTCGCCGGCGGCGCGCAGGCGGCGGGTCGGATCCTGCGGCACCACGGCGAGGGTCAGCGACTCCGGCAGGGTCAGCGCCGCGGGCGGCTTGTCGAAGTAGGCCAGGCTGGCCGCGCCGACGCCTTCGACGTTGCGCCCATACGGTGCGTAGTTGAGATAGGCCTCGAGGATCTCGTCCTTCGAATAGAACAGCTCCAGCTGCACGGCGCGGCCCAGCTGGCGCAGCTTGCCCAGCGGCGAACGCGTGTTGAGCCGCCACAGCAGGCGCGCCAGCTGCATGGTGACGGTGGAGCCGCCCTGCGGATTGCCATGGCGCACGTAGGTGACCCAGGCGCCGCGCGCCAGGCCGTAGGGATTGAAGCCGGCGTGCAGGCGGAACCAGCGGTCCTCGTGCAGCAGCACGCCCTGCACCAGCTGGGGCGAGATGTCCGCGAGCGGCACCCACAGGCGATAGCGGTCGTCGCTGGCCAGGGTGAGGCGCAGCAGGCGCCCCTTGTCGTCGTACACCGCCGTCGACGAAGGCAGCCATTCGCGCAGGCGCGGATGCGGCCACAGGCGGCAGCCGGCCAGCACCGCGGCGACCAGCGCGGCGGCGACGAGCCAGTTCTGCCAGCGGAGGATCCAGCGGGTGATGGTTTTGGCGAGCGGATTGGCGAGTACTGCTTTCAATGCCTCAGTATCCAAGCTGGAACCCTTCTCCCTCCGGGAGAAGGTGGCGGCAGCCGGATGAGGGTGCGACCGGAGCGATGCACATCACCCCCGCGCTCCGCCCGTACCCTCACCCCAACCCCTCTCCCGATGGGAGAGGGGCTTTTTTCTCACGCTTACGGCTTGCGCACGGTCAACGTCGCACCGCCCGGCGAACGCGCCTGGATCTCGCGGTCGTACATCGACTCGCCATACGCCGGCGGCACGATGAACTTGCCCGCGTTGGTGGCCTTGATGCGATACACGAACTCGCGCACGTCGGTGGTGGCGATGCCGTAGATCACCACGCGGTCCTCGCGGATATCGGCGTACTCCGGCGTCCAGGTCGAGCTGGACAGGCCGACCGGCGAGCGCCATGCGCTGGCGGACACCTTGCTGTCGCCGCCCTGGTCGTTCTGCTCGCTGCCGTCCTCCTGGTGGTCGGTCACTTCCGGCGGCGGCTGGATCACCGCCTCGAAGCCGCCGGGCAGCAGGTCGACGATGGCGATATTGGACACGTCGCGATCGCGGGTGGCGCGAATCTTCACGTGCACGTCGATCTCCTCGCCCACCTTCACCTCGCCCAGCGACTTGCCGCTGGTGTCGGTGTACTCGCGGATGATCTCCAGGCCGTCCTTCACCGCCTTGCCCGGCGCGTCGCGGTCGTAGCCGCCCTGGCTGGCCACGTACCAGGCCGATACGGAACCGCCGTTGATGTAGCGCAGGCGCGTCGCCGCGGAGGTCCAGCTGCCGGCCTGCATCAGGTTGCCCTGCAGGGTGGCGATGGCCTTCACCGCGCCGTCGGCATGCACTTCGTCGATGCCGAGCTTGGCCGTGTCGCCGGCCGTGTCATTGGCATAGGCGTCCAGCGCCAGGATGGTCATCGACGAGGACAGCGTGTTGTACCAGCGGTGCGACAGCGCGTAGCCGATGTTCTCCCACACGCGCGGCGACAGGTTCCTGGCCCGCTCGGGGAAGTGCTTGCCCAGCACGTAGAGCACGCTGGAATCGCGGATCAGCGCGTCGTAGTAGTAGCCATACACGTAGTTCTTGTCGCGGTCGTTGCGCTCAAGCAACTTCTGCGGGCCGGCGATCAGCTGCGCGGCCTGCTTGTCCTGCTTCAGCAGCTGGTAGGAGGCGGCCAGCCAGGCCGCGGCCAGGTCGTTCTTCCACTCGTCCGGATGCGCGTCCTGCAGGCGCTTCTGCACCGCCGCCAGGTCGTTGGTGGTGACGTTGCCCTGGCGGGTCAGCAGATACACGGCGTAGGCGCGCTGGCGCAGCTTGTCCAGCGAGTCCATGCCGTTGTCGCCGGCGAGCTGGCGCAGGTAATGGTTGCCCGCGTCGAACATGTCCTTGGGCACGCTCACGCCGCGGTCGCGCGCCTCGATCAGGAAGTTCATCGCGTAGGCCGACACGAACGGCTCGGCATCGGGCGTGGCCGACCACAGGCCGAAGCCGCCCTGCCCGTTCTGGCGCGAGTGCAGCACGTCGAGGAAGTTGGACAGCGCTTCCTCGTTGCTGATCTTCTTCTCCTGCAGGGTCGGCTGCAGCACGTGGGCGAACACCGGCACCACCGGCCACTTCGGCAGCACCAGGCGCGGCATCGCCGAGCTGATGATCTGCTCGCTGCAGTAGTTCTGGTAGTTGATCAGGTAACTGCTCAGGCCCTGCGCCAGCACCACCGGCAGCGACGAGATGGCGGTGTCGCGCGCGGCGTACTCGTCGTAGAGCTTGCGCAGGTCCGGCAGGTCCGCCTTGGCGCCGGCCTCGACGCGGCCGACGTCGACCTGGGTGCGGTAGGCCGAGGCCGGGCGCACCGACAGGTCCACGCTCTGCCTGGCCGACTTGCCGCCATAGCCGGCGCTGAAGCTGAGGTTGCCGGAGCCGAGCTTGTCGGTGGCCTTGACGCGGAACAGCGCCACGCCTTCGCGCATCTCGCCCAGGCTGAGGTTCTGCGTCGCCTCGCCGAGCACCTGCAGCTGCGGGCCGGTCTTCAGCGTCACCGCCACCGGCACCGGCTTGCCGCCCAGGCCCGTGAGGTTATTGGCCACGCCCACGCTCACTTCGGCTTCGTCGCCCGGGGCCAGCGTGGTGGGCACGTTCGGCGACAGCACGAAGTCGCCGCGCACGGTGGTGGCGCCCTCGAAAGTGCCGACGCGATCCGGCGACACGCTCACCGCCATCACGCGCAGCTTGCCGTTGAAGTAATCCGGCACCTGGTAGGTCAGTTCCTTCTCGCCGTCCACGTCGACGATGCCGGACCAGTACGCCACCGGCTTGTCGCGCTTGCGCTTGAACGGGTTGAGCTGGCGGCCGATCGCGCCGTCCGCGTCGCCGCCGGGGGCGGCCATGGTCATCAGTTTCTCGAAGTCCGGCAGGATCAGGTCGAGGATCTGCGAGGTGCCCACTTCCAGCATGCGCTTGCGGAAGAAGAACTTCAGCGGATCGCCCAGCTTGTAGCGGGCCACCTGCAGGATGCCTTCGTCGACCGCGAACACCACCGCCTTGGTCGGCTGCGGCGAGCTGAGCTTGAAGGTGACCGTCTCGCCCGGCTTCACCAGCGCCGGCGCGTCGACCTTGATGGCGTTGCGGCGCGCGTCGAGGTTCACCGAGAACGGCACCACGCCATAGCTCAGCGGGCTCATGAAGATCTCGTCCGAGGACGGATCGCGGATGTACTGCACGTTGATGTAGCCGTTGCCCTCGAAGTCCGCCGGCACGGTGATGTGCTGCACCGAGCTGGTGGTATCGGCATGGAACCAGGCGTGCGCATAGACCTTGTCGCGCTCGATGGTGATCAGGCCGCTGCCCGCGTACGGCGCGCGCACGGCGATCTCCACCGCCTCGCCCGGGGCGTAGTCCTGCTTGCTCAGGCTCAGCTGCAGCTCGGCATTGCGGTCCAGCGAGCGCGACACGTTGGCATCGCCGGCCACCGAGAAGTCCACGCGGTTGACCTCGACGCGGTCGCTGCCGCGCCGGATCACCAGGGCGAAGTTGCCCGGCTTGTCGGTCGGCAGCGCGTAGTCCATGCCCGCCGCCGGGATGGTCAGCGGCTTCTCGTTGACCGCGATTTCCTTGAGCTTGGACTGGTACTTGTAGACGCCCGAATCCTGCTTGGTCAGCACCGAGATGTAGCGGCGCTCGATCAGCTCGGCGCGCAGATCCTTAAGCTCCGTCGCCTTGGCGTGGCTGTCGATCGCCACCAGGCGCACGCTGCGCGTGGTGTTGCGGCTGACGTAGTCCAGGCTGTCCGCGGCGCGGTAGCCGACCAGCCAGTCGTTGCTGGAGACCAGGGTCTGCGCCGCGGCGGCGACGTTGCGGCCGCCTTCGGCCTCGTAGGCCTTGGCCAGGAAATACAGCTGGTAGGTGGCGTCGGCGTACTTCTTCAGGTCCAGGTCGAATTCGGCATGGCCCTTGTCGTCGGTCTCGCCGTCCTGCAGGGCTTCCTCGTAGCCCTCCTTGGCGCGGCGCACGTCGTAGAAGTGATAGCCCGGCCAGCTGCGGAACTCCGGCCAGGCCGGACGCAGGGTGAGCGAGGCTTCGACGCGGCGGTTCTCCGCCGGCGTGCCGAACAGGTTCTGCACGTCGACCAGGCCCTTCAACTGGTCCGGCTTGACCCAGCCTTCCGGCACCTGCTGCGACAGCTTGGCCTCGACCTTCATGCGGTCGGGCAGGAATTCCTTCACCTGCACGGTGGTGCTGCCGATCTGCGCGCCGGCCTTGCCGTCCTTGACGATGTACAGGTTGACGGTCCAGGTGCCGGTGGGCGCGGTCTCCGCCGGTGCGTAGGAGAGCTCGCCGAAGCCGCTGGCGTCCATGCTCAGCGGCAGCTGCTTCACCGAGACGCCGCGCGGATCGACGATCTCCGCCTGCAGCGGCACGCCGGCCACGCTGCGCGTCCAGCTGGCCGCGCGCACGATCAGGCCGATGTGGAAGGTGTCGCCCGGGCGGTAGATGCCGCGATCGGAGAACAGATAACCGGACAGCTGGCCCTGGTTAGTGGCGTTGCGCTCGCCGCCGATGTCGAAGCGCGAGTAGTCCAGCTGGCGGTCGTAGCTGCCGATCGGCAGGAAGGACAGGTCCTCGCCCTTCCTGACCAGGTACATCACCGGGCGCTTCTCGCGCTCCAGGCCCTTGAGCGTGGGGAAATGCACCACGCCGTCGGCGCCGGTGCTCTCGCTGAAGAGAGTCTGCCCGTTCACCGCGAGCACGGAGACGGTGGCGCCGCCGACCGGCTGGCCGTCGTGGATGGACTGCACGAACACGTCCTGGCTGCCGTCGACGGCGCGCTTGACCAGCAGGCCGAGATCGGTGACCACGACCAGGCGGGTGTCGACCGGATCGGGCGTGTTGCTGGCGTCGCCTTCGTAGCCTTCGCCTTCGGATTCACCTTCGGATGCGGCGCCTTCGGATTCGGCGCCTTCGTTCGATGCGTCGGTGCTGCGCGGCGCGGCCTGCAGCCCCTGCTCCGCCGCCTTGGCAGCATCCGCCTGCTTCTTTTCGGCAGCCGCGTCGTAGGCCGCCAGATGCAGCAGGAACACGCCGCGCTTGCCGTCCTTCAGGTACTGCGCCAGATCGACGCCTTCATAGTGCGCCTTGCCCGGGTCGCCCTTGGGGAAGCTGCGCTTCTGCTCGAAGCGGTCGACGATATGGTCTTCGCTGAAGGAGTAGTTCAACGACGGATGCGCGTAGTTGCCCTCGTTGAGGCTGACCAGGTGCTGCAGCTGATCCGGCAGCACGCGGCCGACTTCCACCTTCATGCCCGGCAGGTTGCGCGACACCACCGAGATGCGCTTGCTGCCGCTCAGCGACAGCAGCGAGCCGTCGGCCATGAAGCGCAGCAGCTTGGGATAATCCGGCACGGTGAAGGCCTGCACCGCCGGCTTGCCGAGGATGTAGCCGCCGAACGACTTCAGGCCCTTCTCCACGCGCACATAGACGCGCTGGCCGGGCTCGGCGTGGAACTTGAAGCTCTGGCCGGCTTCGTACTCGTTCTCGGTCGGCACCAGTTCGAGCTTGAGCGGCTGCGCCTTGCGCAGCACGTCCTCGCCCACCTGCGAGACATCCCACGGATACGGCGATTCGTCATCGCCCTGCTCCACCTGCGGATTGCGCTTGGGCAGGATCCAGGCCTTGGTCAGGCCGCCCAGTTCGCTGTCGCGCACCGTGCCGCTGACGCCCAGCACCAGCACCTGCTCGGGCTCGTACTTGTCGTTGTCGACCAGGGTCGGCGAGATGTCATCGATGGTGAGGCTGTACAGGCCCGGCACCTTTACCTCGGTGTCGAGCTTGTCCTTGTAGGCGTCGCCGCCGCGCAGGCTGCGCACGCCCTTGTCGAGCGCGTACTTCACCGCGCCGTCGTCGCGCGGCAGCGCCAGCGGCTGCGAATGGATCCAGGCGTGCAGCTTGTACGGGTCGTAGGTGACTGTGTACTTCAGCGCGCTGTCGGAGCTGCCCTTCTGGGTGAGGGTGAGCGCGATGCGCTTCTCGAACTGCGCGGGGTCCACCGGATAGTTGAAGTCCACCGGCTGGATGGTCTTCTTGGCGGTGGCGTCCTGCGGGTCCTGGTAGAACTCGCCGCGGCCGAACTTCACGGTGAACGGCTCGGTGTCGAAGCTGAAATGGTCGTCGGCCATCAGCACGTGCGGCGCGAACGACTTGGGCACGTCGAAGCGCACCTCGAAGTGCTTGCCGACCGGCCAGTCCTCGGACGGCGCGAAGTGCAGCGTGCGGTCGTCCTGCCAGGTCCACTGCCCCTTTACCGCCGGGTCCATCACCACACCCGTGGTGACCGGCTTGCCGACCAGCTCCAGCGGTGCGGCGGAACGCGAGAACTGCACCACCAGCGGGTGGTAGCTGATGGTCTGCGCGGTGTAGTCGGTGATGCCCGGCTTGCTCACCTCGAAGGTGATCCGGGTCGGCTCGACCGGCCTGGGCCGGTTCTTGTACCACTGCCAACCGAACCAGCCGCCCGCGGCGATCGCCACGGCGGCCAGCACGATGCCCGCCGAGTGCAGCGGCTTGCGCTTCACGAAGGAGCCCGTGGCGGGCACCCAGCCCGGCGCGGACCAGGACACGTTGCCGATCAGCGGCCGCAGCAGCAGCGCGATGACATAGAGCAGGCCGCGTACCAGACGCAGGGGCAACGAGAGCAGAAACCGCAGCAAATCCATAATGCTTCCTGGCAATTCATCCGATGAAGACACAAGACGGCGCTAGGCCGGACTCGGGCCAAATCCCGCATGCGACGACGCCGCCCCACGGATGTGGAACAGCGCGATCGAGAGGTTTTCCCCTTGCTGCATCCTGCCTGCGATTCCTGGCGGAATGCGGGAGGGATTGTGGCATGGCGCCGGTGGGATTTGGGCGGCCGGATGCCTGCTGTTTCGCCGGCGTAGGTTGGGGTGAGCCGAAGGCGAACCCCAACGAACCTTCCCCTGGTCGCCATGTTGGGGTTCGCCTTCGGCTCACCCCAACCTACGCCGCTGCTGCCTCAGAGCCCCGCGAGCAGCTCGCGCACCACCGGGGCGAGCTTGGGATCCTGCAATGCCATGTGCATGGTGGCGCGCACCAGGCCGGCCTTGTTGCCGCAGTCGAAGCGGGTGCCTTCGAAGCGGTAGGCGAGCACCTTGCCCTGCTCCTTGAGCAGGGCGTCGATCGCGTCGGTCAGCTGGATCTCGCCGCCGGCGCCCGGCGTGGTCTTTTCGAGCAGCTCGAAGATGCGGCCGGGCAGCACGTAGCGGCCGACCACCGCGAGATTCGACGGCGCCTCGGACGGCTTGGGCTTTTCCACCATGTGGCGGATCTGCGCGCTGCGCGGATCGATCGGGGTGGCGTCGACGATGCCGTACTTGTCGGTATCGGTCTGCGGCACTTCCTCCACCGCGATCACGCCACCGGCGCCCTGGCTCTGAGCCAGCTCGGCCATCTGGCCCAGCGCGCCCTTGCCCTGGTTCCAGATCAGGTCGTCCGGAAGGATCACGCCGAACGGCTCGTCGCCGACCACCGGCTTGGCGCACAGCACCGCATGGCCCAGGCCCAGCGCTTCGGGCTGGGTGACGAAGATGGCGCGCACGTTGCGCGGCAGCGTGCCCTGCACCAGGGCGAGCAGTTCGTCCTTGCCCTTTTCCTGCAGCTTGGCTTCGAGTTCGTAGGCCTTGTCGAAGTAGTCGGCGATGGCGTGCTTGTAGCGGTTGGTGACGAATACCAGCGTATCGGCGCCGGCATCGACGGCTTCATCGACGGCGTACTGGATCAGCGGCTTGTCCAGCACCGGCAGCATTTCCTTGGCGACCACCTTGGTGGCCGGCAGAAAACGCGTGCCCAGGCCCGCCACGGGAAAGACCACCTTGCGCAGAGGCTTGCTCACTCACTTCTCTCCTGATTCATTGCGACGGATCGACACCACGTTGTCCGGCTGCGCCACGTCGCTCCAGCGGAACGACGGCAGCAGGCTGGACACGCAGCGCCTGAGGGTTTCCTCATCGTAGGCGACCGTAGCTTCGGACGCCTTCACCAGCTGGGCCTGCAGCAGGTCCCAGCCGACCTGGCGGTACTGCGCCAGGAAGATCTTGGCGTGCGCGGTCGCCGTGTAGTTCTCCAGCGGATGGAACAGCTCTTCGAACAATTTCTCGCCGGAACGCAAACCGGTGAACACGATGGGGATCTCGGTGCCCGGCTTCTTGCCGGCCAGGCGGATCATCTGCTCGGCGAGGTCGCGGATCTTCACCGGCTCGCCCATGTCCAGCGCGAAGATCTCGCCGCCCTTGCCCAGGCTGGCCGCCTGCAGGATCAGCTGGCAGGCCTCCGGGATGGTCATGAAGTAGCGCGAGATTTCCGGGTGGGTGATGGTGACCGGGCCGCCCGCGCGGATCTGCTTGCGGAACAGCGGCACCACGGAGCCGGCCGAATCCAGCACGTTGCCGAAGCGCACCGTGATGTAGCGGGTGGTCGAGCGCGCATCGAAGTTCTGGCACCAGATCTCGGCGATGCGCTTGCAGGCGCCCATCACGCTGGTGGGATTGACCGCCTTGTCGGTGGAGATCAGCACGAAGCATTCGGCGTGGTGGCGGTCGGCCAGGTCCGCCATGTTGCGCGAGGCCAGCACGTTGTTGCGGAAGGCGGAGCGCAGCTGGCCCTGCAGCAGCGGCACGTGCTTGTAGGCGGCCGCGTGGAACACCACCTGCGGCTTGAATTCCACGAACAGGCGCGTCATCGCGGCCGGATCGCCGCAGTCGGCCAGGATCGGCTCGAACAGCAGCTCGGGGAATTCCTGGCGCAGTTCCTGCGCGATCTGGTACAGGTTGAACTCGCCGTTGTCGACCACGCACAGCGACTGCGCGCCCAGGCGCGCCACCTGCCGGCACAGCTCCGAGCCGATCGAGCCGCCGCCGCCGGTGACCAGCACGCGCTTGCCGGTAAGAGTCTCGCGGATCGCGGTCCAGTCCAGTTCCACCGCGTCGCGGCCGAGCAGGTCCTCGATCGCGACTTCCTTGATCTCGTTGAACTGGGCGCGGCCGGCGACCACGTCCTCCAGCTTGGGCACGGTGCGGTACGGCAGGCCGGTCTGGTCGCAGAGTTCGACGATGCGGCGCATTTCCTCGGTGGAAGCGCCGGGCATGGCGATCAGCAGCATCTGCGCGGCCACTTCGCGCGCCAGTTCCGGCAGCAGCTCGATCCGGCCCAGCACCGGGCGGCCGTTGATGCTGGCGCCGCGCAGGCTGTCGTGGTCGTCGACGAAGCCGACCACGGCGTAGCGGCTGTCGCGGTGCAGGTCGCGCGCCAGCGCCTCGCCGGCGCGATCGGCGCCGACGATCAGCACGCGCTGCACCGGCTGCGACTGGAACATGTCGATGCGGCTGTCCTTCCAGAAGCGGTAGGCCAGGCGCGGGCCGCCCAGCAGCATCGACAGCACCACCGGATAGACCAGCAGCACCGAGCGCGGCACGTCTTCCAGGCGGTTGTACAGGAACAGGATCAGGCCGATCGCCAGCGAGCCGATCACCGCGGCGCGCAGGATGTTCCACAGGTCCGGCAGGCTGGCGAAGCGCCACAGGCCGCGGTACAGGCCGGTCCAGTTCAGCACCAGGCCCTGCACCGCCAGCACCAGCGGGAACTCGAGCAGGTGGAAATGCACGCTGACATCGCCCACCAGCGCGTAGCGCAGCGACTTGGCCACCCACCAGGCCAGCGCCGCCATCAGCAGGTCGTGCAGCACGACGGCCGCACGCGGGTGGATGACAGCGATCAGTTTACGTACGGACATGACGGGCCTTGTGCTGGATACGCCACAGACAGTAGCGCCTGGCGAGCATCCAGGCTGCGCCAGCGATCAAATATGCGACGGCGCAGATCGTCCATCCCCAGCCTGGACAGAACCATGACAGCCACGCCAGCGGCGCCGCGATCAGCAGGTTCCAGGCCAGATAGCACGTATCTCCCCCAGCGTGCGACATTCCACTGCGAACCAGCCATTGGTACAGGTGTTCGCGGTGCGGAGCGTACCAGCGCCGTCCCTTCAGGAAACGACTGAGCAGGGTAAGGGTGGCGTCCGTTACGAAGGATGAACTCAGGATCGCGGCGGGCCACAGCAGGCCGGGGTCGACCCGCCACAGCAGCACGGTGAAGGCGAACAGCAGGAACCCCAGGGTGCCACTGCCCACATCGCCCATGAAGATCGCCGCGCGCGGCCGGTTGTAGCACCAGAAGCCCAGCGCGGCGGCGGCCAGGCAGGCGGCGGACACGGCCAGGGCCACCTGCCCCGCCCCGCCGGCCAGCACGGCCAGCCCCACGGCCACGAACAGGCCTTGCTGGGCCAGCAGGCCGTCGATGCCATCCATGAAATTATGCAGGTTGATGCTCCAGGCGCCGCCGAGCACCAGCAGGGGCAGCCACAGCCAGGACGTGCCCTCGAAGGCCAGCGTGCTGCCGAACAGCAGGCACGCCCCCAGCTGTACGCCCAGGCGCGGCAGCACGGGCAGTGAATGATGGTCGTCCCACCAGCCGATCGCCGCCACCAGCACCGTCGCCAGCGCAAACGCCACCGCCAGCTGCCAGGGCCACGCCGGCGCGAACAGCAGCAGCGCCCACGGCGAGGTCGCCAGCACCGCGATCACCACACCGATGCCGCCGCCGCGCGGGGTGGGAATGGAATGCGAACGGCGCTGGCCGGGTTGATCGAGCATGCCACGCGAACGGGCATAAGCGATCGCGGCAAGCACGATCGCCAGGGCAAGTACGAGCGCAGCCAGCACCATTGCGGAAGCCAGCACGGGAGGCGTCATCATCGCGGCCTCACTCGTTGGCGACGCCGTGGATCGGGCGGATCGTGCTCCAGCTCTTGCAACTGGGGCATTGCCAGTGGTGCGCCTTGGCGCCGAAACCGCAGCGGCTGCAGCGGTACATGGCCTGGCCTTCCAGCAGCTTCCTGGTGAGGTCGCGCAGGATCAGGAAGTTCTCGCGCGCCTCGCCCTCGACCTTGTCCATGGTCGCATCGATCAGTGCCATCAGGCCGCGCACGGACGGACGCTGGCGCAGCTGCGAAGTGAGGAAATCGATCGCCGTGCGCTCGCCGTCGCGCTGCTGGTACAGGCGGGTGAGCGCCAGCACCGGCGAGATACCGTGGTAGCGCTCCAGGATGTCGCGCAGGAAGCGCTCGGCGCGCTCCATCTGCTGCGAGCGCGCGTAGCTGTTGAGCAGCGGCGGCAGGATTTCCGGCACGAAGGCGATGTCCGCTTCCACCGCGGCCTCGTAGGCGTCGATGGCCTGGCCGTGCTCGCCGTCCTCCGCGTACAGGCGGCCGGTAAGCATGAAGGCGCGCACGCTGTCGGGCTGGCAGGCGAAGGCCTGGCGCAGGTATTCGCGGGCGTCCTGGTGCGCGCCGTGCTGGCGGGCCTGCTCGGCCAGTTCGCAGTAGAACTGCGCGATCATGCCGGCTTCGTCCTCGCCGGTCATCGCTTCGAGGCGGCGCGCGTGTTCGATCGCCTTGTGCCAGTCGCGCTCGTGCTGGTAGATCGCAATCAGGTGGCGCAACGCGGACGGCGCGTGCGCATCCATCGCCACCAGGTCGGAGAACAGCGTTTCGGCACGGTCGAGCAGGCCGGCGCGCATGTAGTCCTCGCCCAGTTCCAGCAGAGCGACGGTCTTCATCGCATCGGACAGGCCCGGACGCGAGACCAGGTGCTGGTGCAGGCGGATCGCGCGATCGACTTCGCCGCGGCGGCGGAACAGGTTGCCCAGGGCGAGATGGGTTTCCACCGTATCGCGGTTGTATTCGGCCAGGCGCAGGAAGACTTCGATCGCCTTGTCCTGCTCCTCGTTGAGCAGGTAGTTCAGGCCGCGGAAGTAGTCGGACGAAAGCTCGCTCACCTGCGCGCCCGAGCGTTTCGCGCCGGCGCTCCGGGCGGTCCACCAGCCACTGACGAAAGCGACCGGGATCAGCAGTGCCAGCACATAGAGGGCGATCATGCGTCGGCGGGCAGCTTGGAATCCGTCGCGCGGGCCGCGTGCCTGCGCTGGCGGCGATGCCGCGCGCTGGTGCCCAGCCACGCCGTCAATCCGCCCAGCAGCCAGCCCAGCGCCATCGCGGCGAGCAGGGCCGCGCCCTTGGGCAGCTGGAAGCGCGCGAAGCCCAGGTCATAGCCGACCAGGTCCGCATTGAGCGCGCCCAGCGCCACGCCGGCGGCGATGAAGAGCAGGAGAACGAGCGTGACGATCAATCGCATGAGCGGGACTTTAACCGATTGATGCCGACCGGCACAGGCGTCCGCGGGGCCATGTTCATGCGCGGCGAGCCCTGCGCATGCGGGCCTCTTTATTCACGACGCAAAGACAGAAGAGCGGACAAAAAAGAAGGCAGGACCGGCCGAAGCCGCCTGCCTTCATCTACTCGCTGGTGCCTGGCTTTAAGCGGCGGAAGCCGCCTCGGCCTCGGCCAGCGCCTGGTTCACGCGTTCGCGCAATTCCTTGCCCGGCTTGAAATGCGGCACGTGCTTGCCCGGCAGGGCCACCGCTTCGCCGGTCTTGGGATTGCGGCCCATGCGCGGCGGACGGTAATGCAGCGCGAAGCTGCCGAAACCGCGCACCTCGATGCGTTCGCCGTGGGAAAGCGCGTTGCTCATCTGTTCGATGACGCTCTTGACGGCCAGTTCGACGTCGCTGAAGGCCAGATGGGTCTGGCGCCGTGCCAGCGCTTCGATCAATTCGGATTTGGTCATGGGTCCCCAATGTCCGTGACGATGGAACCACGGGGCGGCGAACGCCGCCCCGTGTCTTGCGGGTATTGCTTAGTCGGCCTTGTTCAGCTGCTCTTTCAGCAGAGCGCCGAGCTTGGTGGTACCGCCGGAAGCCGACGAGTACTCCTGCATGGCGTCGTGCAGATCCTCTTCATCCTTGGCGCGGATGGAGAGCTGCAGCTGGCGACCCTTGCGGTCCATGCCGGTGAACTTGGCTTCGACCTTGTCGCCGACCTTCAGGTGCTGGGTGGCGTCGTCGATGCGCTCCTTGGCGATGTCGTTGGCGCGGATGTAACCCTCCACGCCCTCGCCCAGGTCGATCACCGCGCCCTTCGCGTCCACTTCCTTCACCGTGCCGTTGACGATCGTGCCGCGCGGGTTGGTGGCCATGAACTGGCCGAACGGATCCTGCTCCATCTGCTTGATGCCGAGGGAGATGCGCTCGCGCTCCGGATCCACCGCCAGCACCACGGCCTCGATCTCGTCGCCCTTCTTGAAGTTGCGCACGAGGTCTTCGCCGGTGCCCTGCCAGGAGATGTCGGACAGGTGGACCAGGCCGTCGATGCCGCCGTCCAGGCCGATGAAGATGCCGAAGTCGGTGATCGACTTGATCTGGCCGGACACCTTGTCGCCCTTCTTGTGCATGGCGGCGAAGGCTTCCCACGGGTTCGAGCGGGTCTGCTTGATACCCAGCGAGATGCGGCGACGCTCTTCATCCACGTCCAGCACCATCACTTCGGTCTCGTCGCCGACCTGCACCACCTTGGCCGGATTGACGTTCTTGTTGGTCCAGTCCATCTCGGACACGTGGACCAGGCCTTCCACGCCCGGCTCGATCTCGACGAAGCAGCCGTAATCGGTGACGTTGGAGACCTTGCCGAACAGGCGGCTGCCGACCGGGTAGCGGCGGGCGATGGCGACCCACGGGTCGTCGCCCAGCTGCTTCAGGCCCAGCGACACGCGGTTGCGCTCGCGGTCGTACTTCAGCACGCGCACGTCCAGCTCGTCGCCGACGTTGACGACTTCGGACGGATGGCGCACGCGCTTCCACGCCATGTCGGTGATGTGCAGCAGGCCGTCGATACCGCCCAGGTCCACGAACGCGCCGTAGTCGGTGAGGTTCTTGACCGTGCCCTTGACCACCGCGCCTTCGGTCAGGCGCTCAAGCAGCTTCTCGCGCTCCTCGGAGAACTCGGTCTCGACGACGGCGCGGCGGCTGACGACCACGTTGTTGCGCTTGCGGTCCAGCTTGATGATCTTGAACTCGAGATCCTTGCCCTCGAGGTACACCGGGTCGCGCACCGGGCGCACGTCGACCAGGGAACCCGGCAGGAACGCGCGGACGTCCTTGATGTCGACGGTGAAACCGCCCTTGACCTTGCCGGAGATCTTGCCAGTGATGGTCTCTTCCTTCTCGAAGGCGGCTTCCAGGTCGTCCCACACCATGGAACGCTTGGCCTTCTCGCGGGAGAGCTTGGTCTCGCCGAAGCCGTCTTCCAGCGCGTCGAGAGCGACCTTCACTTCGTCGCCCACCTGCACCTCGAGCGTGCCGCTCTCGTCCTTGAACTGCTCGATCGGGACGATGCCTTCGCTCTTGAGGCCGGCGTTGATGACGACGACGTCGTTGCGGATTTCCACAACGATGCCGCTGACGATCGCGCCCGGCTTCAGCTTGGAGATGGCCTGTTGGCTCTGTTCAAACAGCTCGGCAAAACTTTCAGTCATGTTGATTCCAGAAATGAGAAAAGGCCTGCTCCACCGTGCGCATGGGAAAGTTTGCGCAATGCGGATCGGCCCACCGGTTGTGGGTGTCTTAGGAGGAAGATCCCCTTCGGCACCGTTGACCAAAATCCCGCGCCAGGCGCGGGCACCTTATGCCGTCAGGCAGCCGGACGAGGCTGCAGGACGGCAAGTACTTTCGCGACGACATCGTCGATGCCCATGCCGGTGGTATCCACCAGAACCGCATCGTCGGCCGGCTTGAGCGGCGCGACCGCCCGGGACGCATCCCTGGTATCGCGCGCTTCGATCTCGCGTTGAAGGCCGGAGAGTGTAACGCTGAGACCCTTTGCTTTCAACTGTTTATAGCGCCTTTTCGCCCTTTCGGCGGCGCTTGCGGTCAGGAATACCTTGTACGGGGCGTCCGGGAAGATCACGGTGCCCATGTCGCGCCCGTCGGCGACCAGGCCCGGCGCCTTGCGGAAACCCAGCTGCAGGTCGACCAGGGCGGCCCGCACCGAGGGAATCGAGGCGATAGCCGAGGCCGCCGCGCCAGCGGTCTCGGTGCGCAGCTCGTCGGTGGCGTCGTGGCCGTTGACCAGCACGTGGGTGTCGCCGCCGTCCGGCGCGGCCTGGAAGCGGATCTTCACGTGCTGGGCGCAGCGGGTGACGGCTTCGGCGTCGGACAGGTCCAGGCCTTCCATGCCGGCCGCATAGCCGACCGCCCGGTACAGCGCGCCCGAATCCAGCAGGCGCCAGCCCAGGTGCTCGGCGACCAGCCGGCTGATGGTGCCCTTCCCGGATCCCGAGGGCCCGTCGATGGTCAGTACGGGAACGGGGGACGAGGGACTCATGGGGGCTCCGGCGGCAGGCAAACCGTTATGTTAACGCGTTGACCCCACCCGGAGCGCATGCTATCTAGCCCGCCGCCTCCGTCCTGCCGCGTGCCTGCCCGTCATCCATGAGCGACGACCTTCAAAGCGAGTTCCAGCAAGCCGCCGAGGACGTCCAGGGCCTGGGCGAGCGCCCGGACAACGACACCCTGCTCAAGCTCTACGCCCTCTACAAGCAGGGCTCGGAGGGCGATGTCCATGGTCCCCAGCCGGGTTTCTTCGACTTCGTCGGCACCGCCAAGTACGAGGCCTGGGCCAAGCTGCGCGGCAGCTCGCGGGAAGACGCCATGCGCCGCTACATCGCCCTGGTGAGGCAGCTGCTGGCCTGAAAGCCTTGCGCTGGAGCCCGCTGAGCGGGCACATTCATACGATCGTTTGAACCCAGCCGGGATCGTATGGACTACCCCCACCTGTTCGCGCCGCTCGACCTGGGTCATACGACCCTGCCCAACCGCATCCTGATGGGCTCGATGCATACCGGCCTGGAGGACAAGGCCGCCGACTACGACAAGCTCGCCGCCTACTTCGCCGAACGCGCCCGCGGCGGCGTCGGCCTGATGGTCACCGGCGGCATCGCGCCCAGCATCGAGGGCTGGCTGAAACCGTTCGGCGGCCGCCTGTCGATGCCCTGGCACGTGGCGCGGCACCGCAAGCTGACCCGCGCCGTGCAGGCGGAAGGCGGCAAGCTGTGCATGCAGATCCTGCACGCGGGGCGCTACGGCTATCACCCGCTGTCGGTGGCGCCGTCGAAGCTGAAATCGCCGATCACGCCATTCACGCCGCGCGGCCTCTCCTCGCGTGGCGTTGAGCGCACCATCGGCGACTTCGTGCGCTGCGCGAAGCTGGCCCGCGACGCCGGCTACGACGGCGTCGAGGTGATGGGCTCGGAGGGCTACCTGATCAACCAGTTCCTGGTCGAGCGCACCAATCGCCGCGGCGACGCCTGGGGCGGCAGCGCGGCCAACCGGATGCGTTTTCCGGTGGAAATCGTGCGCCGCATGCGCGAAGCGGTGGGCCGCGACTTCATCATCATCTACCGGCTGTCGATGCTGGACCTGGTCGAGCACGGCCAGGACTGGCAGGACATCCTGGCGCTGGCCAAGGCGGTCGAAGCCGCCGGCGCCAGCATCATCAACACCGGCATCGGCTGGCACGAGGCGCGCATCCCGACCATCGTCACCAGCGTGCCGCGCGCCGGCTTCGCCTGGGTGACGCGCAAGCTCAAGGGCGAGGTGGGCATCCCGCTGATCACCACCAACCGCATCAACATGCCCGACGTGGCGGAGCGGATCCTGGCCGACGGCGACGCCGACATGGTCTCGATGGCGCGCCCGCTGCTGGCCGATGCGGATTGGGCGAACAAGGCCCGCGCCGGCCGCGCCGAGCGCATCAACACCTGCATCGCCTGCAACCAGGCCTGCCTGGATCATGTATTCCAGAACAAGCGCGCCAGCTGCCTGGTGAATCCGCGCGCCTGCCACGAGACCGAGCTGGTCATCGCACCCGCCGCGCAGCGCAAGCGCATCGCGGTGGTCGGCGCCGGCCCCGCCGGCATGGCCTGCGCCAGCACCTTGGCGGAGCGCGGGCACGAGGTGACGCTGATCGACCGGGCGCAGGACATCGGCGGGCAGTTCAACTATGCGAAACGGATTCCGGGCAAGGAGGAATTCCACGAGACGCTGCGCTATTTCCGCCATCGCCTCGCCGATCTGGGCGTGACGCTGCGCCTGCGCACCAAGGCCGATGTCGAAGCGCTGCGCGGCTATGACGAGGTGGTGATCGCTACCGGCATCGTGCCGCGCAGAGTGGCCTTCCCCGGCAGCGACGATGCGCGCGTGCTGAGCTATCTCGACGTGCTCGCGCATGACCGGCCGGTCGGCCGGCGCGTGGCCATCATCGGCGCCGGCGGCATCGGCTTCGACGTGGCCGAATTCCTGGTCGAACACGCGCCCTCGCCCACCACCGACGTGACCCGCTGGACGCGCGAATGGGGCGTGGACATGCAGCTGCAGGCGCGCGGCGGGCTGCTCGCGGCGGCACCCGAGCAGCCGGCGCGGCAGATCTGGCTGCTGCAACGTTCCGAAGGCCGCCCCGGCGCACGCCTCAACAAGACCACCGGCTGGGTGCACCGCGCCACGCTGAAGAACAAGCAGGTCGCCATGCTGGGCGGGGTGAGCTACGACCGCTTCGACGCCGCCGGCCTGCACATCACCGTCGACAGCCAGTCGCAGGTGCTGCCGGTCGATAACGTGGTGATCTGCGCCGGCCAGGAGCCGCTGCGCGAACTGGCCGACGCCCTGCTCGCCGCCGGCATCACGCCGCACGTGATCGGCGGCGCCGACGTGGCGGCCGAACTGGATGCGAAGCGGGCGATCGCCCAAGGCACGCGCCTGGCCAGCACCCTCTGAGGGACCGGCCAGAAGTTTTTCGGGGCGCGGAAATGAAAGCGCCCCGCAAGACGACGCGTCGATAGCGGGCCAGGGGGAGGGGGCCGGGTATCGCGGGGGTAGCGTCGCTGCGGGGCGAGGGTCGCCGCCACCTGGGGGGAGGGGACGGTGGCGGGACGAACGGAAGCATAGGTTCGACAGACCGCATTAACCAATATATATTTTCGACATAACTTATATGTAAACCCTATATGTTCGATTTCCGCCAGCTGCGTTACTTCGTCGCCGTCGCCGAGGAGCTCAGCTTCACGCGCGCCTCGCAGCGCCTGCATATCTCCCAGCCGCCGCTGTCGCAGCAGATCCAGGCGCTGGAAGCCGACCTGGGTGTGCGCCTGCTGGATCGCGACAAGCGCAACGTCGCCCTGACCGAGCCCGGCCGCGTATTCCTGGAGCAGGCCCGGCAGATCCTGGCCAAGGCCGACGAGGCGCGCAGCCAGGTCTCGCAGGCTGCGGCGGGTTTCAGCGGGCAGCTGCGGCTGGCCTATACGGTCTCGGTGACCTTCCACCCTTCCCTGCCGCAGACCCTGCTGCGCTTCGGGCGCCATGCGCCGCACGTGCGGGTGCTGCTCAGCGAGATGTACACCGAGCCCCAGTTCGCCGCCCTGCTGGCCGGCGAGCTGGACGTGGGCTTCGTGCGCGACCTGCCCAGGCACGAGGCAGATACCCACACCCTGCGCATCGACGAGATCGACCGCGAACCGCTGCTGCTGGCCCTGCCCTCCGAGCATCCGCTGGCCGCGCGCCGCAAGATCTGGCTGCGCGAGGTGGCCGACGCCCCCTTCGTGGTGCAGCCGCGCGAACTGGCCGCGACCCTGTACGACCGCCTGACCCTGATCGCCGCCAAGGCCGACTTCCACCCGCTGATCCGCCAGCACGCCCAGCAGATCAATGGCTTGTTGATGCTGGTGGCGGCCGGCATGGGCCTGGCACTGATCCCGGCCTCGATGTGCACGGTCAGCCTGGCCGGGGTCAGCTACGTGCAGCTGGAGGATCCGGACGCCTACATGCTGCTGGCCGTGGCGAGCCGGCGGGAAGACACATCGCCGGTGCTGGCCCAGTTCCTATCGGTTGTGGCCGAGGCACGGGCCGTACCGAATTTGTTGTGAACACATACTTGTTCCAAGGCAATCAAGCAGCTACACTTGCGTGCTTGTCTTTTCCCGTTAGTGTCAGGAGCTGGCCGTGAAGGTGCTTTCCTCTTTGAAGTCCGCCAAGCAGCGGCACCGTGACTGCAAGGTTGTGCGCCGTCGCGGCAAGGTGTTCGTGATCTGCAAGAGCAACCCGCGTTTCAAGGCCCGTCAGCGCTGAGCTTCAGCCGCGACGAGTCATAAGAAGGGCCGCATCAGCGGCCCTTTTTTATTGCCTGCGTTTTGTAGGCGCATCCAAGCCACATCGACATTTCATTCATCGTCATCCCGGCGCAGGCCGGGATCCAGTAGCGAGGCGCTGGATAAAGCACGAACGTCACAAGCTCGGCTCTTGCACTCGACAGCGACACCGGGCGGTGTCGCTGCTGGATCCCGGCCTGCGCCGGGATGACGAGCTGGGGAGGCGCGACGAGGGTCGCACGCCCCGCCAACCGTCAGTTGTAACGCACCCCGGTGATCACATACCGCTTCGTGCCATTCGGCGCCTGGAACTCGAAGCTGTCCTCGGCGCTCTTGCCGATCAGCGCGCGGGCGATCGGCGAGGACACCGCGAGCAGGCGCTGTTTGATGTCCGCCTCCAGGTCGCCGACGATCTGGTAGGTCACCGCCTCGCCGCTGTCCTCGTCCTCGAGGTCCACGATGGCGCCGAACACCACGCGCGAACCGGGATTCAGGCGCGTCACGTCGATCACTTCGGCGGTCGACAGCGCCGCTTCGAGTTCAGCGATGCGGCCCTCGGTGAAGCTCTGCTGCTCGCGCGCCGCGTGGTACTCGGCGTTTTCCTTCAGGTCGCCGTGCGCCCGCGCCTCGGCGATGGCCGCGATGATGCGCGGCCGGTCCACGGACTTCAGGCGCTCCAGCTCACTGCGCAGACGCTCGGAACCGGCTTTGGTGATGGGGGCGCGACTCATGCTTTCAGCTCCTTGTGCAGCTCCTGCAGGCTGTGCACTTCACCGGCGCCGTGGTAATCCAGCGAGTGCACCAGCGCACGCGCACCGGCGACGGTGGTTGAGTAGGTGACGCGATGCTGCAGGGCTTCGCGGCGGATCGAGAACGAGTCGGCGATGGCCTGCTTGCCCTCGGTGGTGTTGACGATATAGACGATCTCGCCGTTCTTGATCAGGTCGACGATATGCGGGCGGCCCTCGGCCACCTTGTTGATGCGCTCGCAGGCCACGCCGTGCCCGGCCAGGTAGGCGGCCGTGCCTTCGGTGGCGACCAGGCTGAAGCCGCGCGACACCGCATCCTTGGCCACCGGCAGCAGGCGGTCCTTGTCGGCATCGCGCACCGACACGAACACCTTGCCCTTCGGCGGCGTCTTGATGCCGGCCGCGTCGTGGCCGCGCGCAAAGGCGGCGCCGAAGCTGCGGCCCACGCCCATCACTTCGCCGGTGGAACGCATCTCGGGGCCGAGGATCGGATCCACGTTCTGGAACTTCAGGAACGGGAAGATCGCTTCCTTCACCGAGTAGTACGACGGGATCACTTCCCTGGTGGCGTTCTGCGCGATCAGCGTGCGCCCGGCCATCGCGCGCGCAGCGATCTTGGCCAGCGGCACGCCGGTGGCCTTGGACACGAACGGCACGGTACGCGAGGCGCGCGGGTTCACTTCCAGGATGAACACCGTATCGCCCTGGATGGCGAACTGCGTATTCATCAGGCCGATCACCTTCAGCTCCTTCGCCATCAGCGCGACCTGGCGGCGCAGCTCGTCCTGCACGTCCTTCGAGAGCGAATACGGCGGCAGCGAGCAGGACGAGTCGCCGGAATGCACGCCGGCTTCCTCGATGTGCTCCATGATGCCGCCCACCAGCACGTTGCCCTCGGCGTCGGCGATGATGTCCACGTCGACCTCGACCGCGTGGTCGAGGAAGCGGTCCAGCAGCACCGGCGAATCGTTGGACACCTGCACCGCCTCGCGGATGTAGCGCGAGAGATCCGCGTCGCCATAGACGATTTCCATCGCGCGGCCGCCGAGCACATAGCTCGGGCGCACCACCAGCGGGTAGCCGATCTCGCGCGCCAGCGCCAGCGCCTCGTCGGCGTTGCGCGCGGTGCGGTTCGGCGGCTGCTTCAGGCCGATCTTCTCGATCATCTGCTGGAAGCGCTCGCGGTCCTCGGCCAGGTCGATCGAGTCCGGCGAGGTGCCGATCACCGGCGCGCCGGCCGCCTCCAGCGCGCGCGCCAGCTTCAGCGGGGTCTGGCCGCCGTACTGCACGATCACGCCCTTTGGCTTCTCAAGGTCCACGATCTCCAGCACGTCTTCCAGCGTCAGCGGCTCGAAGTACAGGCGGTCGGAGGTGTCGTAATCGGTGGACACGGTTTCCGGGTTGCAGTTGACCATGATGGTCTCGAACCCGTCCTCGCGCAGCGCCAGCGCCGCATGCACGCAGCAGTAGTCGAACTCGATGCCCTGGCCGATGCGGTTCGGGCCGCCGCCCAGCACCATGATCTTGTCGCGGTTGGTCGGATTGGCTTCGCACTCTTCCTCGTAGGTCGAGTACATGTAGGCCGTGGTGGTGGCGAATTCGGCGGCGCAGGAATCCACGCGCTTGTACACCGGGCGCACGCCCAGGGTGCGGCGCAGGTGGCGCACGGCCGCTTCGTCGGTGTCGGTGAGCTCGGCGATGCGCGCGTCGGAGAAGCCCATGCGCTTGAGCTCGCGCATGCGCAGTGCGTCCAGCGCGCTGATGCCCTGCGCCTGCACTTCGTTCTCGGTCAGCACGATGTCCTCGAACGCGGCGAGGAACCAGGGATCGACGCGGCTGAGGCCATACACCTCTTCCAGCGACAGGCCGGCGCGGAACGCGTCGCCCAGGTGGAACACGCGGTCCGGACGCGGCTCGCGCAGCTCGCGCTTGAGCGCGGCCAGGCCTTCGTCGGTGCTGAAGTCCACGCCGGTCGGGTTGAGGCCGGTCTTGCCGATCTCCAGGCCGCGCAGCGCCTTCTGCAGCGATTCGTGGAAGGTGCGGCCCATCGCCATCACCTCGCCCACCGACTTCATCTGCGTGGTCAGGCGAGCATCGGCGGAGGGGAATTTCTCGAAGGCGAAGCGGGGAATCTTGGTGACCACGTAGTCGATGGTCGGCTCGAACGAGGCCGGGGTCAGGCCGCCGGTGATGTCGTTCTTGAGCTCATCCAGCGTGTAGCCCACGGCCAGCTTCGCCGCGATCTTGGCGATCGGGAAGCCGGTGGCCTTGGAGGCCAGCGCCGAGGAGCGCGACACGCGCGGGTTCATCTCGATCACCACCACGCGGCCGTCCTCGGCATTGATGCCGAACTGCACGTTGGAGCCGCCGGTGTCCACGCCGATCTTGCGCAGCACGGCGATCGAGGCGTCGCGCAGGCGCTGGTATTCCTTGTCGGTGAGGGTCTGCGCCGGCGCCACGGTGATCGAGTCGCCGGTGTGCACGCCCATCGGATCGAGGTTTTCGATCGAGCACACGATGATGCAGTTGTCCGCCTTGTCGCGGACCACTTCCATCTCGAATTCCTTCCAGCCCAGCACGGATTCCTCGACGAGGATTTCGTGCACCGGCGAGAGATCGAGGCCGCGCTTGGCGATCTCCTCGAATTCTTCCTTGTTGTAGGCGATGCCGCCGCCCGAGCCGCCCAGGGTGAAGCTGGGGCGGATGATGGTGGGGAAGCCCACCTTGGTCTGGATCTCCAGCGCCTGCTCGAAGGTCTTGGCGACTTCGGCCTTGGGGCATTCCAGGCCGATGTCCTTCATGGCGATGCGGAACAGCTCGCGGTCCTCGGCCATGCGGATGGCTTCGCGCGAGGCGCCGATCAGTTCGACGCCGTACTTTTCCAGCACGCCGTTGTCGGCCAGGTCCAGCGCGCAATTGAGGCCGGTCTGGCCGCCCATGGTGGGCAGCACCGCGTCCGGGCGCTCCTTGGCGATGATGCGCTCCACCGTCTGCCAGTTGATCGGCTCGATGTAGACCGCGTCGGCGGTCTCCGGGTCGGTCATGATCGTGGCGGGGTTGGAGTTCACCAGGATCACCCGGTAGCCCTCTTCCTTCAACGCCTTGCAGGCCTGCGCGCCGGAGTAGTCGAACTCGCAGGCCTGGCCGATCACGATCGGGCCGGCGCCGATGATCAGGACGCTCTTGATGTCTGTGCGCTTGGGCATCTCAGCGGGACTCCTGCATCAGCTGGGCGAAACGTTCGAAGAGGTAACCGATATCGTGCGGGCCGGGGCTCGCTTCCGGGTGGCCCTGGAAGCAGAACGCCGGGCGGTCGGTGAGTGCGAAGCCCTGCAGCGAGCCGTCGAACAGCGAGCTGTGGGTGACGCGCACGTTGGCCGGCAGGGTGGCCGGGTCGACCGCGAAGCCATGGTTCTGCGAGGTGATCAGCACACGGCCGTCGTCGTGGTCCTTCACCGGATGGTTGGCGCCGTGGTGGCCGAACTTCATCTTCAGCGTCTTGGCGCCCAGCGCCAGGCCCATGATCTGGTGGCCCAGGCAGATGCCGAACAGCGGGATCTTCGCGTCCAGGAATTCGCGCGTGGCGGCTACGGCGTAGTCGCAGGCGGCCGGATCGCCGGGGCCGTTGGAGAGGAACACGCCGTCCGGCCTCATCGCCAGCACCTCGGCGGCGGGCGTCTGCGCCGGCACCACGGTGATGTCGCAGCCCTGCGCGGCGAGCAGGCGCAGGATGTTGAACTTCACGCCGTAGTCGTAGGCGACGACCTTGAAGCGCAGCGCCGGCTGCTCGAAGGCCTGGCGATCGAGGTCGTAGCTGCCTTCCTTCCAGGCATAGGGCTTGGTCACGCTGACCACCTTGGCCAGGTCCATGCCGTTGAGGCCAGGGAAGGCGCGCGCCTTGGCCAGCGCGGCCTCGGCGTCGACGTGCTCGCCGGCGACGATGCAGCCGGCCAGCGCGCCCTTGTCGCGCAGGATGCGGGTCAGGCGGCGGGTATCGATGCCGGCGATGGCGACGATCCCCAGACGCTTCAAGTAATCGGGCAGGCTTTCGCTGCTGCGCCAGTTGCTCGCGCGGCGCGGCACGTCGCGCACGATCAGGCCGGCGGCATGCACGGCCAGGGACTCGGCGTCCTCGGCGTTGACGCCGGTATTGCCGATGTGGGGATAGGTCAGGGTAACGATCTGACGCGAGTACGAGGGATCGGTGAGGATCTCCTGGTAGCCGGTCATGGCGGTGTTGAACACCACCTCGCCGACGGTTTCGCCGGTGGCGCCCACGGCCTGGCCGTGGAATACGCTGCCGTCTTCGAGGGCGAGCAGAGCGGGAATAGGCATGGGAAGGGGCCGCCTTTTAGGTGCAGCAAAGTCCGCAAGCCGCTGCTAGCTGGCTTGTGGACCTTGGTCGAGGAAAGTCTCAGGGCGGGTCGCAATGATAGGTGCGAAGGCCTGTTCTGTCCACCGATCTCTCCATAGAAAACCAGCGTGAACGAAGCGTGTTTATGCCCGCCCGGCGTCCGGACAGGCGCTACACTAGCGCCCGTTCCAAAGGAGATGCACACGCCCATGAGCGCCGCCGTTCTGCTCGATCCTGCCCGTCTCGACCGACCGGATACGGATATCAGGCGGGAACCGTTCCCGTTCCTGATCGCCCACGGGCAGCTGCCCGACGAATCGCGCACCGACCTGGAACGCGATTTCCCGCGCTACGCCAGCGCCGGTTTCTTTCCCTACGACGCCAGCGACTGCGGCCCCACGGTCAATGCCCTGGTCGAGCGGCTGACCACGCCGGAATTCGCCAGCGCGGTCGGCAAGCGCCTGGGGATCGAGAACCTCGGCCAGTACCCCACCCTGGTCACGCTGTGCCGCTCGCTCAACAAGCGCCACGGCACCATCCATACCGACAGCAAGTCCAAGGTCGCCACCGCCCTGCTCTATCTCAACACGCAGTGGCCCGACACCAGCGACGGCTGCCTGCGCTTCCTGGGCAGCATCGACAACATCGACGACATCGTCGCGCCGGAGCTCAAGCCGCTGTACGGCGAGTTCGCGGTGTTCAAGCGCTGCGACAACTCCTTCCACGGCCACCTGCCCTACGAGGGCGAACGCCGGGTGATCCAGGTGGCCTGGCTCACCAGCGAGGAAGAGAAACTGCGCAAGACCAAGCGCGGCAAGTTCGCCCGCGCCTTCAAGAAGCTGTTCGGCTCGCTGGACCGCAGGCTCGGCGCCGACCGCGACCGCAGCGCCGCGCATCGCGACTGAGCCCTTCAGGCAACGCGCGATTCCAAGTGACGCCCGGCTTGGCGTAGCATCCGGCGCTTCGACCGATCGCATCCTCAAGGAGCGGGCATGCCCGTCGTCGTCATCTTGTCCCTGGCCCTGCAGATTGGCTGCGCCGTGCACGTGGTGCGCAGCGGGCGGCCGATGTACTGGATCTGGCTGATCCTGATCGGCTCCTACCTGGCCGTGGCGGTCTACATACTGGCGGCCGTGCTGCCCGACCTGCGCCACGACCCGCGCGGCCGCAAGGCCGCCAGCAAGGCGCTGCAGGTGATCGATCCGCAGCGCCGCCGCCGCGAGCTGCAGCGCCGGCTGGAGCTGAGCAACACCATCGACAACCGCCGCCACCTGGCCGAGGAATGCCTGCAGCTGGGCGACTACGCCAACGCCCAGGAGCTGTTCCAGAGCCTGCTCACCGGCATGTACGCCACCGAGCCCGGCTTCATGCTCGGCCTGGCCCATGCGCAGGCCGGCGGCGGCGAATACGCGGCGGCCCGCCACACGCTGGAGGCGCTGATCGCGGCCAATCCGAACTTCAAGTCCAGCGACGGCCACCTGCTGTACGCCCGCTGCCTGGAGGAGCTGGGCGACATCGACGCCGCGCTGGAGGAATACCGCGTGCTGGCCGACAGCTACCCCGGCGAGGAAGGCCGCTACCGCTACGGCCGCCTGCTCGGCCGCCACCAGCGCCTGGCCGAAGCCCGCGACGTGTTCGAGGCCCAGCTGCGCCGCGCCAAGCTGATGCCGGGCTATTACCGGCGCAAGGAACAGGCCTGGCTGAAGGCCTCCAAGCTGGAGCTGTCGCGCCTGGGCGCGGGCGAGGCCTGAGCGCGCTGCGCGGGCCGGCATGAGTCCCGTCGCGTTGCACACCCTGTTCGAGGCGCTGGCCTACGCGGTCGGCTTGCGCACCTTCCTGTGGACGCGCCGCAAGCTGGCGCCGCAGGCGTTCGCGCATGACGACCACGTGGCCTGGGTCGGCGTCGGCGCCATCGTCGGCGCCGCGCTTGGGGCCAAGCTGGCGTTCTGGATCGACGATCCGCTGGCGGCGTTCCGCGATTTCCCCGACCTGTGGCACCTGCTGGAAGGCAAGTCGATCGTCGGCGCCCTGCTCGGCGGCCTGGCTGGGGTGGAGCTGGCCAAGAAGATCGCCGGCGTGCGCAACTCCACCGGCGACGCCTTCGTGCTGCCGCTGACTGTGGGCATGTGCATCGGCCGTGTCGGCTGCTTCCTGGCGGGATTGAACGACCACACCTACGGCAACCCGACCGCGCTGCCCTGGGGCGTCGACTTCGGCGACGGCGTGCCGCGGCATCCCACCCAGCTCTACGAGATCGCCTTCCTGCTCGCGCAGTACGCGCTGATCCATGCGCGCCGCCATGCGCTCGCCGAGCCGGGCGATCGCTTCCGCGCCTTCATGCTCGGCTACCTGGCGTTCCGCTTGCTGGTGGAATTCATCAAACCCCTGCCCTATGCCTACCTGCACGCGCTGTCCGGCCTGCAGCTGTTGTGCCTGGCGGGACTGCTTTACTACCACCGCGACCTGCCCCGCATCCTGCGGGCGCTGTTCGCCAGGAGAGGCGCATGGGAGCCAAGGTAAGGCCGTATCTGTTCTACGACAGCGCGATCTCGATCTGCGCCACCTGCCTGCGGCGGGTGGAAGCGAAGATCCTGATCAAGGACGAGCGCGTCTACCTGGAGAAATGGTGTCCGCAGCACGGCCGCGAGCGCGTGCTGCTGGCCGACGACGCCGCCTATTACCGGCAATGCCGCGAGCTCTACATCAAGCCGCCGGAACTGCCGCAACGCTTCAACACGCCGCAGCACTACGGCTGCCCCTACGACTGCGGCCTGTGCCCCGAGCACATGCAGCACTCCTGCCTGACCCTGGTCGAGATCACCGACCACTGCAACCTGCGCTGCCCGGTCTGCTATGCCGAAAGCGGCCCGCACCGGCCGGGTTTCCGCGACCTGGCCACGGTCGAGCGCATGCTCGATGCGGTGGTGGCGAACGAAGGCGAGCCGGACGTGGTGCAGATCTCCGGCGGCGAGCCGACGCTGCATCCGGATTTCTTCGCCATCCTGGATGCCGCGCGGCAACGCCCGATCCGCCACCTGATGGTCAACACCAACGGCCTGCGCATCGCCAGGGAGCCGGACTTCGCCGCGCGCCTGGCCGGGTACCAGCCCGGCTTCGAGCTGTACCTGCAATTCGACTCGCTGCGCGACGAGGTGCACAAGGAGCTGCGCGGCGCGCGCCTGCGCGAGGTGCGGCTGAAGGCGCTGGAACATCTGAACCGCCACGACATCTCCACCACCCTGGTGGTGACGGTGAAGAAGGGGCTCAACGACGGCGAGCTCGGCGAGATCATCGACTTCGCCATGAGCCAGCCGTGCGTGCGCGGGGTGACCTTCCAGCCGATCCAGGCGGCCGGCCGCCTGGAAGGCTACGAGCCGGAACGCGACCGCCTCACCTTGAGCGAAGTGCGCCGGCGCATCCTCGAACAGAGCCCGCTGTTCCAGCCCGACGACCTGATCCCGGTGCCGTGCAATCCGGACTGCCTGGCCATGGCCTATGCGCTCAAGCTGGGCGACCAAGTGCTGCCGCTGACCCGCTTCGTCTCGCCGGAGACGCTGGTGAGCAAGGGCCGCAACACCATCGTGGTGGAGCGCGACGAGGAACTGCGCGCGCACGTGTTCGAACTGTTCGCCACCAACCACTCGCCGGAATCGCAGGCCTGCTCGCTGTCCGACCTGCTGTGCTGCCTGCCGCAGGTGCAGGCGCCGGCGGAGCTGTCGTACCGCAACGTGTTCCGCGTGCTGATCATGCAGTTCATCGACGCGCACGGCTTCGACCTGCGCGCGGTGAAGAAATCCTGCGTGCATATCGCGCAGCCGGACGGGCGCATCGTGCCGTTCGATACCTTCAATCTGTTCTATCGCGACGACAAGGCGGCGAAACTCGCGACCTTGCGGCAGGAGATCGAACAGACGCGCGCCATCGAAAGGAGCAACGCATGAGCGAGCAGACACCCGGCACCGGCCCGACTGGCGCCCCGCCCGTTCCGCCCTCGAAGCCGCCCGCAAGCAACGACCAGGGCTCGCTATGGGGCGGCATCGGCCTGGCCTGGCTGGTGATGATCGGCGGCGAACTGATCCTGGGCCCGAAGAGCTTCGTGCTGTGGCCATTGCCGCCGCTGGCGATCCTGATCTGGGCCGTGGTGCTGCTGGTGCAGGGCCGCCGCACGCGCACCGGCAAGGGCCTGCTGCTGGGCCTGGCCTCGATCGTCGCGGTATTGGTGCTGCTGGTGGCGGCCTGTTTCGGACTGCTGTTCAGCGGCGGCGGCTTCCATCCTTAAGAAGGCGCCGCCGCGCGCGCTCAGGCGGCGAAATGCCAGGCGACGTACAGCGCGAACACGCCGTACAGCGCACCGACCGGCACGATCCAGCGCGCATCCACGCGGCCGCGGCGGAACAGCCACCACAGCGCGATCACCGCCACGCCGGTCAGCGCGCCGGCCACCATCAGCGGCGCATCGAACAGCCACGGCGTGGCGAAGATCGCCAGCGCGCTGGGGATGGTGGCCTGGATCATCATCGCGCCGGAGATATTGGCCAGCGCCAGCCGCTCCTTGCCCTGGCGCACCCAGATCAGCGCGTTCACCGTCTCCGGCAGCTCGGTCGCCACCGGGCTCAGCACCAGCGCCACCAGGTGCGGCGACAGCTGCAGCGCCAGGCCGATCGCCTCGATCTGCTTGACGAAGATGTGCGAGGCGATGGCGATCACCAGCAACGCCAGCGTGGTCTGCAGAAGTACGCGCGACAGCGCGGGATCGAGCGCCTTCGGTTGGAACTTCAGCGGTTCGAGTTCTTCTTCCTCGGGCGCGGTGTCGTCGTCCTGCAACTCGCGCCACACGTAGAGGCCATAAGCCGCCAGGAACAGCACGCCCAGCCAGGGCTTCCAGGCGAAGGCGATCAGGCCCAGGCCGCACTTGACCACGAAGATCCCCAGGAACCAGGCCTGGTCGCGCGCCAGCCGCCCGTGCTCGACGCGCACCAGGTTGTCGGCGCGCCGCAGCCGGCGGCGGTTGGACCACAGCGCCAGGCCGACCACCGCATAGGCGATGGTGGCCAGCACCAGCGGGCCGCCCAGCGCGGCGCCGACGCCGATGTCCTTCTGCTCGGGCGTACGCCCCAGCACCACGGCGACGAAGGTGACCGCGCTCTCCGGCAACGCCGTGCCGAACGCCGCCAGCACCGTGCCGGTGGCGGTGGCGCCGAGACTGAGCTTGCGCCCGAACCATTCGACGCCGTTGACGAAGTACTCGCAGGCGACATAGATCGCGCCGGCGGAAAGCAGGAACAGGAAGGCGGTCAGCATGGATAGAGTCCTGGGCCGGGCGAGCGGATAACCGATGGCAACGACGCACCTCGCCCGGCCGGGCAAGCGCGTCGCGCCAAAGGTCTCGCCGGGCATGCGGCCACCGTGACCGGTGGCGGCTGCCATTCGCGCCATGAGGCCGTGGCCTCAAGTCTGTTGACGCGAATTCCTCTGGTAGTGGAAGCGAGGCTTCCGGGAGCGAGGATGGCTACTCCCCAATGACAACGGGCGGCATGGTAGCGGCGCCGCCGGGCCGAGGCAACTTAAGTCGGCGAGCCCAGGCGGTCGGCCAGCATCGCGTCCAGGTCGTAGGCGCCCGGCGCGCGGCCGGCCAGCCAGTGCGCGGCCTCGATCGCGCCGCGGGCGAAGATCGAGCGGTCGGTGGCGCGGTGATTGAGCTCCACCCGCTCGCCCGGCCCGATCACCCACACCTCGTGTTCGCCCACGATGTCGCCGCCGCGTACCACGGCGAAGCCGATGCTGCCGTGCTGGCGCGGCCCCGTGGTGCGTTCGCGGGCGTAGACGGCGCCGTCGGCCAGGCTCACGCCGCGTCCCGCCGCGGCCGCCTCGCCCAGCGCCAGCGCGGTGCCGGAGGGCGCGTCGACCTTGCGGTTGTGGTGGGCTTCGAGGATATCCAGGTCCCAGTCCGGCAGCGCGGCCGCGGCCTGGCGCACCAGGCGGCGCAGCACGGCGACACCGAGGCTGAAATTGGCGGCGCGCAGCACCGGGATGTCGCGCGCCGCTTCGTCGAGTTGCTGCTGCAAGGCCGGGTCCAGGCCCGTGGTGCCGGTCACCAGGGCGATCCTGTGCGCGCGGCAATGCGCGAGCGCGGCGCCCAGCCCGGCGGGGCCGCTGAAATCGATCGCGACCTCGGGCGCGGCCGCCGGCCATTCGCGCGTGAAGCGCAGGCCGTCTTCGCCGGCGTACACCGGCTCGCCCAGCCGCGACGACGAGGCCAGCGCCACCGCCAGCTCGAACCGCGCATCGTCCTTCAGCAGATCCAGCAAGGCGCGCCCCATGCGACCCGTGGCGCCGATGATGGCGAGGCGGAGGGGACGGCTCATGCGGGAACTCCTGCTGGCGATGGAACGGCGATGCTAGCGCCGGCGCACGCCGGCGCGAAACCCATCGGTCAGGAAGTGACGCGCGACCAGAACTGCTTCACGCCATCGACCCAGGTCTTGGCGCGCGGCGTGTGCTGGTCGGCATCCTCGTGCTTGAAGGTGGCTTCCAGCTGTTCCATCAGCTCGCGCTGCTGCCGGGTCAGGCGCACCGGCGTCTCCACCACCACGTGGCAGATCAGGTCGCCGGTGCGGCCGCTGCGCACCGACTTCACGCCGCGGCCGCGCAGGCGGAACTGCTGCCCGGTCTGCGTCTCCGGCGGCACCTGGATCGAAACCTCGCCTTCCAGCGTCGGCACCATCAGCTCGTCGCCGAGCGCGGCCTGGCCGAAGCGGATCGGCAGCTCGCAGTAAAGATCGTTGCCCTGGCGCTGGAAGATGGCGTGCTCGCGCACGTGCACTTCGACGTACAGGTCGCCGGCCTCGGCGCCCGCGCCGCCGGCCTCGCCCTGCCCGGTCAGGCGGATGCGGTCGCCGGTGTCCACGCCGGCCGGGATGCGCACCGACAGCGTGCGGGTTTCTTCCAGGCGCCCTTCGCCGCGGCACGGCTTGCAGGGCTTCTCGATGGTCTGGCCGGCGCCGCCGCAATGCGGGCAGCTCTGCTGGATCGAGAAGATGCCGTTCTGCATGCGCACGCGGCCGTGGCCGTTGCAGGTGCGGCACTGCACGGTCTTGCCGTCCTCGGAACCGGAGCCGTTGCAGTGATGGCAGCTCACCTGGGTCGGCACCTGGAAATTCTTCTCGACGCCGAACACGGCTTCCTCGAGATCCAGCTCCATCATGTAGCGCAGGTCGGCGCCGCGGCGCGAACGCCCGCGTCCGCCGCCCATGCCGAAAATATCGCCGAAGATGTCGCCGAAGATATCGCCCATGTCGCCGAAACCGCCTGCGCCGCGCCCGCCCATGCCGCCTTCGAAGGCGGCGTGGCCGTGCTGGTCGTACATCGAGCGCTTCTGCGGATCGGAGAGCACTTCGTAGGCCTCCTTGGCCTCCTTGAACTTCTCCTGCGCATGCGGATCGTCCGGACAACGGTCCGGGTGGTACTTCATCGCCAGGCGACGGAAGGACTTCTTCAGCTCGCCCTCGGTCACCGTCCGTTCGACGTCGAGGATTTCGTAGTAATCGCGCTTGCTCATGCTGGTTTCCGACTTGGATCGCTGATTTCCATGAATCGGCAGCGATCCATGACTCTCCTCAAGAAACAGCCCGCGCCTGGGTTTCCCCGGGCGCGGGCTGCGTCAGACCGGCCTTGACGGCCGCCGCGTCATTTCTTGTCGTCGCCCTTCACTTCGGTGAACTCGGCATCGACCACATCGTCGGCCGGACCCGAAGCGCCGCCCTGCGGGCCGGCCTGCGGACCGCCGGCGCCGGCGCCCTGGGCCACCGCATTCAGCGACTGCGCGGCCTGCTCGAGCTTCTCGATCTTCGACTCGATCGCGGCCTTGTCGTCACCGTCCTTGGCCTTTTCGAGCTCGGCCAGCGCGCCTTCGATCGTGCTCAGCTGCTCGCCCGGCACCTTGCCGCCGTGCTCCTTGAGCGCGCTGCGCGTGGCGTGCACCAGCTGGTCGGCCTTGTTGCGGGTGCTGACCAGTTCCTGGAACTTGCGGTCTTCTTCCTTGTTGGCCTCGGCGTCCGCGACCATGCGGGCGATCTCTTCCTCGGACAGGCCCGAGCCGGCCTTGATCTCGATCTTCTGTTCCTTGCCGGTCTTCTTGTCCTTGGCCGACACGTGCAGGATGCCGTTGGCGTCGATGTCGAAGGTCACTTCGATCTGCGGCATGCCGCGCGGCGCGGCGTCGATACCCTGCAGGTCGAACTTGCCCAGCGACTTGTTCGCGCTGGCGCGCTCGCGCTCGCCCTGCAGCACGTGCACGGTCACCGCGGTCTGGTTGTCGTCGGCGGTGGAGAACACCTGCGAGGCCTTGGTCGGCACCGTGGTGTTCTTCTCGATCAGCTTGGTCATCACGCCGCCCATGGTCTCGATGCCCAGCGACAGCGGGGTCACGTCCAGCAGCAGCACGTCCTTGACCGAACCGCCCAGCACGCCGCCCTGGATCGCGGCGCCCACGGCGACGGCTTCATCCGGGTTGACGTCCTTGCGCGGCTCCTTGCCGAAGAAGTCCTTCACCGACTCCTGCACCTTGGGCATGCGGGTCTGGCCACCGACCAGGATCACCTCGTCGATGTCGGAGACGCGCAGGCCGGCATCGTTCAGCGCGGTGCGGCAGGGTTCGATGGTGCGCTTGACCAGGTCTTCCACCAGCGCCTCGAGCTTGGCGCGGGTCAGCTTGATGTTGAGGTGCTTCGGACCGGAGGCATCGGCCGTGACGTACGGCAGGTTCACCTCGGTCTGGTGGCTGGAGGACAGCTCGATCTTGGCGCGCTCGGCGGCGTCCTTCAGGCGCTGCAGGGCCAGCGGATCCTTGCGCAGATCCATGCCCTGGTCCTTCTTGAACTCCTCGACGAGGTAGTCGATGACGCGCAGGTCGAAGTCTTCGCCGCCCAGGAAGGTGTCGCCGTTGGTGGCCAGCACCTCGAACTGCTTCTCGCCGTCGACGTCGGCGATCTCGATGATCGACACGTCGAAGGTGCCGCCGCCCAGGTCGTACACCGCGATCTTGCGGTCGCCGCCCTTCTTGTCCAGGCCATAGGCCAAAGCAGCTGCAGTGGGCTCGTTGATGATGCGCTTGACCTCCAGGCCCGCGATCTTGCCGGCGTCCTTGGTGGCCTGGCGCTGGCTGTCGTTGAAGTAGGCCGGCACGGTGATCACCGCCTCGGTGACCGGCTCGCCGAGATAATCCTCGGCGGTCTTCTTCATCTTCATCAGCACCTTCGCCGAGATCTCCTGCGGCGCCATCTTCTTGCCGTCGGCGGTGGCGACCCAGGCGTCGCCGTTGTCGTGCGCGACGATGCCGTAGGGCACGATGTGCAGGTCTTTCTGCACTTCGGCGTCGGTGAACTTGCGGCCGATCAGGCGCTTCACCGCGTAGAAGGTGTTCTTCGGGTTGGTCACGCTCTGGCGCTTGGCGGGAGCGCCCACCAGCACTTCGCCGTCCTTGGTGAAAGCGACGATCGACGGGGTGGTGCGATCGCCTTCCGAATTCTCGATGACCTTGGCCGTGCTGCCGTCCATGATGGCGACGCAGGAGTTGGTCGTACCCAGGTCGATGCCGATGATCTTGCCCATGTTTGTATGCTCCGAAATCTCGATGCGGCCCCGCGGCCGCGCTGTGTTGTCAAATGGGGCCCGGCTCTGGCGATTCAACGCGCCGGCGGACCCTCATCCTGTGTTCTGAAGCCTTCGGCGTGGCCGCGTTCAGGCGGCCGCGCCCTCAGTCTTTGGCGACCGCGACCAGGGCCGGGCGCAGCAGGCGATCGTTCAACACGTAGCCCTTCTGCAGCACGCTGACCACCGTGTTCGGCGCCTTGCCCGGCGCCTCCACCATGCTCACCGCGTGATGGCGCTCCGGATCCAGCGGCTGGCCCAGCGGATCGACCTGCACCAGGCCGTTGTTCTCGGCGATCTTCAGCAGCGATTTGAGCGTCAGCGCGATGCCCTCGCGCACGCTGGCGACGTCGCCGCCTTCCACGCTCAGGCCCATTTCCAGGCCGTCGTACACCGGCAGCAGTTCGTTGAGCAGCTTCTCGTTGGCGAAGCGGCGGGCCTGCTCGACGTCGCGATGCAGGCGGCGGCGCTGGTTCTCGATCTCGGCCTTCTCGCGCAGCACGGTGTCGCGCAGCTCCGTGTTGACAGCTTCGAGTTCGGCGACCCGGGCCTTCAAGGCCTCGAGCTCGGCATGGGCCTGCGCATCCGGCGCGGCGGCATCCGGCGCCCCGCTGGGCACCTGCTGGTCGTTGTTCTGCATGAAAGACTCCAAAACCCAAATTGGCCGGCACGGCGTGCCGACCCCCAACATTGCGCGGGTAACCCCGCCTCCCGTGGCGGTTATAAGGCCGTGGCGGCGCGATTCAAGGCGTCGCTCAACACGCCGGCCGTGGCCTGCACGACCGGGATCACCCGCTCGTAGGCCATGCGGGTCGGGCCGATCACCCCGACCGCCCCCAGCACGCGGCCCTGGGTGCCGTAGGTGGCGGTGACCACGCTGCAGCCGTCCAGCGCCGCGAACCCCGATTCCTCGCCGATGAACAGCCGCACGCCCGGGGCGCGGGCGCAGACTTCCATCAGCTGCAGCAGCTCGTTCTTCTTCTGGAACGCCTCGAACAGCTCGCGCAGGCGCTCCAGGTTCGCCAGCTCGGCGTAGCCCATCAGGTTGGTCTGGCCGCTGACCAGCACGTCGTCGCTGTCGCTCTGCGGCGCGAACGAGGCGGCCGCCAGCTCCACCGCGCTGGACATCATGCGGTTCAGTTCGCTGCTGGCCTCGCGCAACTCACGCAGCAGGTGGGCGCGGATGTCGTCCAGGCGCAGCCCGGCGAAATGCGCATTGAGATAATTGGCGGCCTGCTCCAGCTCGGCCGGCTCCAGCGGCTTGGCCAGCTGGATCACCCGGTTCTGCACCTGGTTGTCCGAGAACACCAGGATCACCAGCACGCGGGCGTCCGGCAGGGCCACGAAATCGATATGCCGCAGCGGGAAGTCGACCTGGCGCGGCACGGTGACCACGCCGGCGAAGTGGGTCATCGCCGACAGCAGGCTGGACACATTGCCCAGCAGGTCGCGGGTATTGGTCGGCCCCGCGGGCAGCTCGCGCTGCAGGCGGGCCATTTCTTCCACCGGCAGCGGCTGCAGCTCGATCAGGCTGTCCACGAACAGGCGCAGCCCGCGCGGCGTGGGCACACGGCCGGCCGAGGTATGCGGCGAGGCGACCAGGCCGGCGTCTTCCAGGTCCGCCATGATGTTGCGGATGGTGGCGGGGCTGACGTCCAGGCCGGAGGAACGCGACAGCGTGCGCGACCCCACCGGCTCGCCGTCGGCCAGGTACTGCGCAATCAAGGTGCGCAGCAGCCGCCGGGCGCGGATATCCAGGTCGTGGGAGAGAGGTCGAGACATGCGCGCTGTGGCAATCCGTGAGACTGCTAAGAAATAAGGTTAGCTCCGCCAGTTTGCAAGAAATCCGACCGGGCGGGGGCTGGTCGCGGGGTGATCGGGCCCGCTCCTCCCCGCCGGGGTCTGCCCTTACAATCCCCCGACTTAACCACGCGACACCCCATGCTCACCTCGCTCTACGTCCGCCATTTCGCAGTTGTAGAAGAAGCCGAGATCGCCTTCGGCCCGGGTCTCACCGTGGTCAGCGGCGAGACCGGCGCCGGCAAGTCCCTGCTGGTCGACGCCTTGATGCTGCTGGCGGGCGGCCGCGCCGACAGCGGCATGGTCCGCGCCGGCAGCGACCGCGCGGAACTGGCCGCCGAATTCGACCTGTCCGCCCTGCCCGAGGCCCGCGCCTGGCTGCGCACCGAGGAACTGGACGAGGAAGACGGCAGCTGCCGCCTGCGCCGCGTGATCCGCGCCGAGGGCAGCTCGCGCGCCTGGATCAACGGCCGCCCGGCCAGCGCCAGCCAGCTCGGCGAGCTGGCCACCCTGCTGGTGGAGATCCACGGCCAGCACGAACACCAGGCCCTGCTCTCGCGCGCCCACCAGATGGCCCTGCTCGACGCCTACGCCGGCCACGACACACTGCTGGCCCAGGCCCGCGACAGCGCCCAGCAGTGGCGCGAGGTCGGTGCGCGCATCCGCAAGCTCAGCGGCGGCGAAGACCGCGAGCAGCGCCTGGAGCTGCTGCGCCACGAGGCCGCGGAACTGGAGCAATGGGTGCTCGCCCCGGCCGACCTGAGCGAGCTGGAAGCCAGCCACAGGCGCCTGGCCAATGCCGGCCGCCTGGCCGAAGGCGCCGCCGGCGTGGCGGAGCTGATCGATGGCGACAGCGAGCTGGCGCTGAGCCGTGCCCTGGCCCGCGCCCACGCCGAGCTGGACAAGCTCGGCACGCTGGACGACCGCCTCGCCCCGCTGCTGCAGCTGCTCGGCGACGCTTCCATCCAGCTCGGCGAAGCCGCCGACGGCCTCAATCGCTACGCCCAGGACGTGGACCTGGACCCCGAGCGCTACACCGAGGTCGACACCCACCTCACCCGCCTGCACGAGCTCTCGCGCAAGCACCGCACGCCGGTTTCCGACCTGCACGAAAAAGCCGCTGCCGTGCGCACCGAACTGACCGAACTGGAAGGCGCTGGCGACGCGCTGGAACAGCTGGCCGCCCAGCGCGACCAGCTGCGCCGCGACTACGACGCCGCCGCGACGAAACTCAGCAAGGCCCGCGCAACCGCCGCCGCCAAGCTGGGCAAGGAAGTCGGCGCGCTGATGTCCGAACTGGGCATGGCCGGCGGCCAGCTGGTGATCGAATTGGAAGCAGCCGGCAACGACGAACCCGATCCGCAGGGCCGCGAGCGCTGCGAGCTGCTGGTCAGCGCCAACCCCGGCCAGCCGCCGCGCCCGCTGCGCAAGGTGGCCTCCGGCGGCGAACTGGCGCGCATCAGCCTGGCGATCGAAGTGGCCACGCTGGGCAAGGACACCGTCGGCAGCATGGTCTTCGACGAAGTGGACACCGGCATCGGCGGCGCCGTCGCCGAGGTGGTCGGCCAGAAGCTGCGCGCCCTGGGCGGCCAGCGCCAGGTGCTGTGCGTCACCCACCTGCCGCAGGTGGCCGCGCAGGGCCATGCGCATCTGCGCGTGAGCAAGCACAGCGATGGCAGTTCGACCCAGACCCGGATCGAGAAGCTGGACGCGGGCGGCCGCCGCGACGAGCTGGCGCGCATGCTGGGCGGCGTGGAGATCACCAAGGAAACGCGGGCGCACGCCAAGCAGATGCTGGATCGGGCGCAGACGGCCTGATTCCCGCGCCAACCTTCAAGGATGAATCCTTCTCCCTCCGGGAGAAGGTGGCGGCAGCCGGATGAGGGTCCGGCCGGAGCGATGAGCATCACTTTTACGCTCCGCCCGTACCCTCACCCCAACCCCTCTCCCGATGGGAGAGGGGCTCAAAAGCTCAGCCCTTCCCCTCGCGCCGCGGCAACAACCCGCGCTCGCTGGCCATACGGTAAAGATCCAACTCCGACCCCGCCCCCAGCTTGCCCATCAGGCTGGCGCGGTGGATGTAGACGGTCTTCTGCCCGATCCCCAGTTCCCCCGCCACCTGCTTCGGTGCGCGCCCCTCCGCCAGCAGCAGGAACACCTCGCGCTCGCGGCTGGTCAGGCGGTTGATCGGATCCAGCGCCTCGCTCGGCCGCTCGGCGCGGCGCTGGCGCAGGTCGGAGCTGAGGAAACACTCGCCCTGCATCACCGCGCGCAGGCCGGCCACCAGCTCCTCCGGCGCCACGCCCTTGGTGACGTAGCCGCTGGCGCCGCGGCGCAGCGCTTCGGACACGTAGGGTTCGCCGTCGTGCATGCTCAGCACCACGATGCGGGTCTGGTCGGCCACGCTGCGCAGGTGCTCGATCAGCGGCAGGCCGCTGCCGTCGGGCAGCGAGAGGTCCAGGGCCACCAGGTCCGGCCGGCGCTGGCTGACTGCCTCCACCGCGTCGTCGGCGCTGCGGCACTCGGCCACCACCTCGAGGTCGGGCTCCAATTCGATCAGCCGCTTGAAGCCTTCGCGGACTATGGCGTGGTCATCGACCAGGACGATGCTGTACATGGGTCATCACTCTATAGCAGCCCCCAGTCGTTTGCCCACGGGGCCACCCTCAGTCCACGAACTCGAATCCTTCTCCCTCCGGGAGAAGGTGGCGGCAGCCGGATGAGGGTCCGGCCGGAGCGACGCGCGCCACACTCGCACTCCCCTCCGCCCCGCCAACATTGCCCGCATGTACCATCGCCGCCATGCTTTCGAGACCCCTGTTCCTGCCCTGGGCCGGCATCCTCGCCTGTGCCGGCTATTTCCTGCTGTGGCTGCTGCTGTGGCCGACCGAGCAGCCCTATTGGATGCTGCCCTACGGCCTGCGCTTCGGCGCGCTGCTGCTGTCGCCGACGCGGATGTGGCCGTGGCTGCTGTTCGCCGAGTTCGGCGCGACCACGCTGCTGGCACTCACCCAGGGCATGCCGCTGGGCTGGCAGGGCCTGATCCTCGGCGAATTGCCTGAACCCATCGTGGTGACCATCTGCCTGTGGCTGATGCGCCGCGCGCAGTTGCACGTGAGCATGCGCGATCCGGAGGACGTCTCCCGCCTGCTGCTGTCCGCCGCGTTCACCGTGGCCGCGACCACGGTGGTGGATGCGGCGATCCTCACCGCCGTGCATGCCGTGCCCTCGTCCGAGCTGCTGATGCGCGCGCTGGGCCAGGACCTGCTGGGCAACTACGTCGGCACCCTGCTGGTGGTGCCGCTGCTGATCATGCTGTTCCGCGCGCACCTGGAGCATCGCGCGCTGGCCAACCTGACCATGGACGGCCTGCTGGTGATGCTGCCGGCGCTGGCGATTTTGCTGCTGCTCTCCTCGCATCCGGCGCCGCAGCCGCAGTTCGCGCGGATTCTGTCGCTGGCGCCAGTGCTGTTCTTCGCCTTCCGCCACGGCTGGCGCGGCGCCAGCCTGGCCATGCTGATCACCAGCCTGGGCATGACTCTGGTGGATCATTTCGCCGGCCGCCCCGCGCCGGAAGCGCCGGCGCAGTTGTTCCTCTCCGTCGCCGGCACCGGCGCGCTGATGCTGGGCGCGGCCACCGACGCGCTACGGCGCAGCAGCGAGCGCGTGGCCGAGCAGAATGTCTATCTCGCCGCGGTCAATCGCCGCCTGGATCAACTCGCGCGCCAGCTGCGCGATGCCGCACGCGGCAACCTGCAGGCGGAGGAAAACCAGCGCCGCCACATGGCCGCCGAACTGCACGACGAGCTGGGCCAGAACCTCACCGCGATTTCCACGCACCTGAAGCTGGCGCAGGCGCGCCTGGCGCAGGCCGGCATGGACGATATCGGCGCGTCGATCAACGGCATCCTCGGCCACATGCGCCGCGCGCTGCACCGCCTGCTCGACGACCTGCGCCCCGCGGTACTCGACGAATTCGGCCTGCTGCGCGCGCTGGACGAAGGCCCGATCCGCGACCTGCTCGCCACCGCCGGCGTCATCTACCGCACCGACCTGCACGGCGATCCGCGCCTGCTCGACGAAGACACCCGCACCGCGATCTATCGCCTGGTGCAGGAGAGCGCGACCAATGCGGTGAAGCACGCGCAGGCGTCGACGTTCCAGCTGCGCCTGCGCATCGGCGAGCGCCAGGGCGGCGCGCTGGCGCTCTTGGATATCCGCGACGATGGCGTCGGCCTGCCCACCCGCATGCCGCGCGGTGGCCGCGGCCTGCAGGGCATGCGCGACCGCGTGACTTCGCTGGGCGGCCTGTTCCGGCTGCGCCCGGAGTCGCAGGGCGTGCACCTGCGCATACTGCTGCGCAGCAGCAATGCGAACGGCTTCACACAGCGTCTGTAAACCGTTCCAGAAAGTTCCCACCTATAGGAAATTTTCCAATACCGGGCTCGTGAACAGCTCGTTAGCATCCTTCCCATCGATGTGGGGGAGCCACCATCGCAAGATGGTGAGCCATGCCAACCGTGGGGACGGTGGGCATGAAGAGCGGCAGGATGCCGTTCCGCCGCTTTCGAAGGGCACAGCCTGGCAACTGGCGAGCAATTCGCCCCGTCAGGAAGCCCATCGGAAGCGGATCAGCCGCCGGGTGGACAGGAGTCCTCCCGCGGCTTTTTTTATGGGCGGGTGTTTTTCCACCCTCATCCTTCCAAAGCAAGCCCTTCTCCCTTCGGGAGAAGGTGGCGGCAGCCGGATGAGGGTCCGGGCGGAGCGGTGGGCATCACTTCCACGCTTCGCCCGCACCCTCACCCCAACCCCTCTCCCGGAGGGAGAGGGGTTAAAAACAAAAGGCCGGCAGCTGCGCCACCGGCCTTCGGATACCGCCCAAAACTCACCGCCCGCGCGGCGGCTTCGGCCTCACATACAGCACCAGGCTGTGATCCTCGATCACATACCCGTGCCGCGCCGCAATTTCGTGCTGGAGGCGCTCGATCTCCTCGCTGACGAACTCGATCACTTTTCCGCTGTCCACGTCGATCATGTGATCGTGATGCTTGCCACGGTCCAACTCGTAGACGGCCTGGCCGCCCTCGAAGTTGTGCTTCACCACGATGCCGGCGGCCTCGAACTGGGTCAGCACCCGGTACACGGTGGCCAGGCCGATGTCTTCCTGGTGGGCGAGCAGCTTCTTGTAGATGTCCTCGGCGGTGAGGTGGTGAGCCTCTTCCTCCTCAAGGATCTGCAGGATGCGCATGCGGGGATGGGTCACTTTCAGCCCGGCTTTGCGCAGTTCCTTGGTTTCCTGTTCCATCGCTCGACTCCCAGGCACACGAGTGCCATCAACTCGATAGTGTATCATCCGCCACCTTCACGATCCGGACGCAACACGCATGCACAAGCTGATCCGCACGCTGGGTTTCGCCTTGCTGGGACTGTCCCTGGCCAGCTGCCGACTCGTCTATACCCCCGACGTGCAGCAGGGCAACCTGCTCGACAAGAAGAATGTGGAGCAGCTCAAGCCCGGCATGACCAAGCGCCAGGTGCTGGTGCTGATGGGTTCGCCCTCGGTCGCCACGCCGTTCGACCAGAACCGCTGGGACTACGTCTCCACCCAGCAGCACCGCGGCGGCCCGATCAAGGTGCGCACGCTGAGCCTGAGCTTCAACAATGACAGCCTGGTGCGCACCGAAGGCGATTTCTTCGCCGAGGACGCCAAGAAGCTGGTCGAGGACCAGAAGAAGTTCCGCGCCGGCTACCCGGTGGACGAGAGCGCCGGCGACAAGACCAAGACGCCGGAAGAGCAGAAGAAGGACGGCAACACCTTCCCGACCGGCAACAACGGCGGCAATTAAGTGCCCTGGGCGCGCCGCCGGCGCGCCTCCTTCGGATCGAGGCTGAGCGGCCGGTAGATTTCCACCCGGTCGCCGTCTTCCAGCACCTGGCCCGGCGCCGCCTTGCGGGAAAACACCCCCAGCCGCGCCGGGTCGATGGCCAGGCCCGGCACCTGCTCCAGCAGCCCGGACGCCTCGATCGCCTGCATCACCGTGGCGCCGGCCGGCAGCTGCACCGGCAGCACCCACTGGCGGCCGGCTTCGGCATAGGCCACTTCCACCGCGATCCGCTCAGCCATAGGTGCGCTCGGCCTCGCGGCAGAAATCCTCCACCATGCGGCTGGCCAGCGCCTGGAAACCTATCTTCAGCGCGCTACCGGCCAATCCACCGGCGTAGTCGAAGTCGAGGGCGAAATTGATCTTGCAGCCGGACTCGCCCAGGGCGATGAAGTCCCACACGCCGTCCAGGCTGCGGAACGGACCATCCACCAGGCTCATGTGCAGGCGGTACGGGCGATCGGTGGTGTTGCGGGTGGTGAAGCTCTGGCGCAGGCCGGCGAACTTGAGATCCAGCCGCGCCACCAGCATCTTCTCCGCGCGCTCCAGCACCTCGGCGCCGGCACACCAGGGGAAACGCTTTGGGTATGCTTCGACTTCGTTGACCAGGTCGAACATCTGCGCCGGGGAGTACTTCACCAGCGCGCTGCGGCGGATCTCGATCACATCAGCCTCTTTCGGAATCACACGGTGCGGCCATCCGGCCACATCGCCAGCGGGGTCGTCGGCCCCGAAGTTTAGCGGACATGGCCAAGGCTAAGGACAAAGACAACAAAGGCGGCGGCACCATTGCGCTCAACAAGCGCGCCCGCCACGAGTACCACATCGACCAGCGCTACGAGGCGGGCATCGCCCTGCAGGGCTGGGAGCTGAAGGCGCTGCGCGCCGGCCGCATCAATTTCGGCGACAGCTACGCGGTGGTGCTCAGGAACGAGATCTTCCTGGTGGGCACCTCGATCCCGCCGCTGATCAGCGCCTCCACCCACGTGATCGCCGAGGACCGCCGCACCCGCAAGCTGCTGCTGCACCGGGAAGAAATCGACCAGCTGGTCGGCGCGGTGGAGCGCAAGGGCTACACCCTGGTGCCGATGGCCATGTACTGGAAGGGCAACAAGGTGAAGGTCGAGGTCGGCGTGGCCCGCGGCAAGCAGGCGCACGACAAGCGCGAGGCCGAGAAGGAACGCGACTGGCAGCGCGAGAAGCAGCGCACCATGCGCGCCCACAACCGCACCTGAGATTCCCTTCAGGCCAGGCCCAGCCGCATCGCGTCGGTCGACAGCTTGAAGCCGTGGCGCTCGTACAGCGCGCGGGCGCGGGTATTGGCGTGCAGGGTGAGCGCGTCGATGCCGCGCTCCCGCGCCGCCGACCCCACCGCCGCCAGCAGCGCCGTGCCCACGCCGCCCTGCCGCTGCGCCGGCTTCACGTAGACATTGAGCAGGTACCAGCCCTGCCCCGTCGGATAATTCGCCGAGGGCATGTGCGGATAGGGATTGACCGCCGCACTGCCGACCACCCTGCCCTCGTGCTCCGCCAGCCAGGCATGCAGCCGGCCGGCCAGCAGCGCGGTTTCGATCCAGTCGCGCAGATGGTCGGCGAAGCCATCCGGCAGCTGCTGCCCCATTTCCTCGAGGAAGGCGCAGCGCAGCTCCGTCAACGTGCCCGCGTCGCCCTGTACCGCCTGCCGGACCCTGGTCATCTGCATTCCCCTGTCGTCTGCGTGCGCCAACGATAGCGGCAGAACGCGGTTCATCCGCAAGCTTGAAGTAGCCTGCCGCAGCTCCATATACTGTCGCGTTCCAGCAATCTTTTCCCCGGGGGTGTCCTGGCTTCGACGGGGGTAGTGAGATGGCTTGGTGCATGCCGAGGGGGCGACTTTCCTCGTAAATCCAGTTGCAAACTTATAGTTGCCAACGACGACAACTACGCTCTGGCCGCTTAAGGCCTAGCCCCGAACCCACTTGTGCTCGTGCTCGTGGATGTAGGGTCACTATCACGAGATCGCCCGAAGCTGCCGCCTGTCGGTCAGGGTTAAATCAAGCAGGCTGGTCCTTCGATGCGCTTCGCACACTGTGCTGTCGCGGGATGAGATCTAACGGTGAGCTAAGCATGTAGTACCGGGCGTCAAACGCCTTCGGACGCGGGTTCGACTCCCGCCACCTCCACCAATGAAGCAAAAAAAGCCGGCATCGCAAGATGCCGGCTTTTTTTATTGATCCTGATGAGCCGCATATGCCTTACATACTGTCTTTCGTTAATCGACAAACCACACCATACCCACGCCATAGAAAATATTTCAAACTCAATTACTTAGATATATCAGCCATTACAAATACGGAAAGAGGCAAGCTTTCCAGCGCGCTGTTGAACGGCTCGCTTGCTGGTCATAAATCCTCCGATCCTCAAGAGACACTATCAGATGTCTACGGAATCGGGGGCGTACCAGTCCAAAGTGGGTTGACCACTACACGGCCTGAGCAATTCCCTAAGTCACAACGAAAGGGGCGATTTCAGCCTCCCGCGTTCAGCAACAGTTGGCCCCAAGCGATTCGCCATCCATTTGCCGCAGAGCACAGCCGGCGGCAGGAGCAACCAGCAATAGGTAAAGACAGCGGTGAGCCAAAGATCCCCCTGAAGGACACTATTCTTAATCTGAGACAGATGATCAATGGATACCGCACGGTGGTCTAGAAAGATCCATTTGATCAGATAGGACGCCGCGCCCACCAAATAGCCCGCGCCGCACGTCGAAATAAGCAAGATGTGAAGCCTAGCTTCCTGCAGTATCCCTGCGGAAAAGAACAGCAGAAAAGCGGCAAAAAGAATCTCTACCGCGTAGAAGGCGAAGTCCCTGAAATATGGGTGTATCAATGAAGATGCAGCCAGACCCAGCAGCAAGTACACCGCAAGAGCGAAGACCACGAACAAAATCCTACCTTTGATGTGAAGCTCCATCAGTGACCTCCCGACAGCGATTTGAGTGCAGCGCCAAGGCCGCTGGGAGTACGGAACGTACCTAGATTCCTGAAGGGCCCGATGCCATTCAACACGTGCGAGACCGAGGACGCGCAATTCAGACCTCGCGGATCACCCATTGCCTCCGCACGCTTGGCAATCTCCTCCTCTTCGGCGGGGGTCGTGTTGAATGAATAGATTTGGACGTTGCTCCCATCAGCCAACTGAAATGCCAGATAGTTGGCCAGGCTCGCGTCTTGATCGTAGAAGGTGCCGCCCTCGCCTCGGGTATTGTTCAAATACGAGCCAGAGGGATCGTATATCTCTGGGCCCGCGGAAATTCCATCCAAAACGCCATGCCCCAGATACAAGCCAGCATGCGCTCCAATGATGGAAGTATTACCGTTGATGATGACCGTCGTCTCTGGGCTTGTGCAGACTTTTGTGTAAACGGGATCGTTTTAAAGCTGAGGAATGCGGCCTTCGAACTGGATGGTAAAGCGGTTGAGCGCCGCCTTCCAATCATGGATGGGAAGCGTCCATTTTTTA